>OLPV01000002.1_pt1 | contig 285121 bp, 241 predicted proteins | sample 1671961 | NCBI WGS metagenome assembly OLPV01 (sample SAMEA3136630, study PRJEB25190) | human gut metagenome | biome: human gut; feature: human-associated habitat; material: faeces | place: Austria | collected 2013 | reverse complement strand
TTGTAAGAAGGCGTATTTCCTTTGCTTTGTTTTTTGTCCGGTAGCGGGCTTATTTATCAAAAACTTTTTGTAAGAGAGCCACGCAGGCTCTCTTTTCTTTTAGGATAATAAGACTATGAAATTAGCTTCTGTTGTTTTAGATATTCCTTCTCGCTTTCTTGATCGAGAGTATTTTTACGAAGTTCCTGATTCCTGTAATGAGTGTCAGGTTGGTTGTGCTGTCTTAGTTTCTTTTGGTTCTCGTCAGGCTGTTGGTTTTGTTATGGAACTAATTGAGACACAAGATGGCGAACAGCCAGATTTTTCTTACGCGTATTCGCCTTCTAGATACACAACGAATGAAAGGTTTGAAGAAGGGTCGGTCTCTAGTTTTTCTTTAGAAAAAGAAAACGATGAAAGCAAAGAATGCTTGAGTGAAAGTGTTCAATTAGGGCTTTTCGGCGAAGATAAGGCTGTGTCTTCTTCTTCAAAACGTGAAAGAAAAAAGCAGTATAAACCAATCCTTAGAGTGTTGACTTCTTCGCTCTTTACTTCTTTAGGTGCCCAGTGCGCTCGTTTTTTGGCTTTCAGGTATATTGCACCACTTTCTTCATGCGTACGATTGCTTACTCCACCAGGTGGCGTTCCAAAAGTGGAGTTTATTGAAGGAGAATGGGTTGTTACCCAACCGGTAATTCAAGAAGTAGACGATAGATTTGTAAAGCTTATCAAAAAAGCATCAGATGTTACCCTGCGCAAAAATGCAGCAAAGCAGAAGATGATCGTGGATGCTTTAGAAAACGGTGAATTGCGTGTATCGGAATTGCGCGCAGAATATGGCTCGGTCTCTTCGGCATTAAAATCCCTTGAAGAAAAAGGGGTAATTGAAATAATTACAAAGCGCAGGTATAGAGGACTCAATGGCGCACCCGAAGAATTACCTACATCTGCGAAAGTGATAAAGCCTCAATTAACTTCGAACCAGAAAGAAGCTTATTCTATCTTGCAACAGCTTTCGCAAAAGAAACGTGGCTTGGTTGCGGTTCTTGATGGTGTTACAGGATCGGGAAAAACTGAAGTCTATCTACGCATAATTGAAGACCAGCTTAACAAGGGAAATACTGCGCTGGTTTTAGTTCCTGAAATAAGTCTTACTCCTCAAACGGTTGCACGTTTTAGGGGTAGGTTTGGCGACACGGTTGCGGTTCTCCATTCTCGCATGAGTCAAGGAGAGCGGTTTGATCAGTGGGATTTAATCAGAAAAGGGGTTGCTCGTGTGGTAGTAGGCGCACGAAGTGCTCTTTTTGCGCCCGTGTCTTGCTTAGGGGTAATTATCATTGATGAAGAACATGAAGGAAGCTACAAGCAAGATGCAGCTCCTCGCTATGTTTCTCGTGATGTTGCCGTGTGGCTTGCCGAAAAGACAGGCGCACTTTTAATTCTAGGTTCGGCCACGCCTTCACTTGAGGCGCTTCATAATTGCGAAACTAACGATAACTGGTTCAAAATAGAAATGCCTCAAAGAGTCAACGGAAGGCCTCTTCCTGCTATTGAGATAGTGAATATGGGCCGAGAGTTTGGTGGCGGCAATAAGCACATGTTCTCTCGTAGGCTTCAAGCCGAATTGCGTCAAACGCTAGAACGAAAAGAAAAAGCGGTACTCCTTTTAAACCAGAGAGGTTTCGCTCAGTTTGTTCTATGTCGAGAATGTGGATTTGTTCCTGAGTGTCCTTCCTGTTCAACTTCGCTCACCTATCACGAGGTAGGGCAAAAGCTTTCTTGCCATCATTGTGGTTATGAAATTCGGGTCCCTAATAGATGCCCTCATTGCCAGAGCCCGTACTTGAAACGATTTGGTGCGGGAACTCAGCGGGTGGAAGCAGAACTTCGCGCGCTTTTCGATGACTTGGACTGCGGAATTATTCGTATGGATTCGGATACTACGAAAACAAAAGGAGCTCACCAAAGACTATTAGAAGAGTTTGCTAACTGTGAGACGGGAATTCTTCTGGGTACTCAGATGATTGCAAAAGGTCTTGACTTTGATGACGTTACGCTTGTAGGAGTGATTAATGCTGACACTGTTTTAAAACTGCCAGATTTTCGTGCTCCCGAGCGGACTTTTGATTTGATTGAGCAGGTGGCTGGAAGAAGCGGCAGATCTGATCTTGAGGGAAAAGTAATTGTGCAAACCTACAATGCTTCCCATTATTCAATCCAGGCAGCTGCCCATTATCGGCGTGACTATTTTCTTAATCATGATTTAGCGCTTCGAAAGGAATTGGGATATCCACCGTATGTGAGGTTGATTAATATTCTTTTGAGCGGCAAGGACGAAAAGGCCCTTCAAGCAGAAGGAATGAAACTTTTTCAAGACCTCAATGAGCTTTTCAATACTGGAGAATCCTCGAGTGTTCAGGTTTACCCACCAACTGCGTGTGTTCTTTCTCGTGTTAAAAAAGTTTATCGCTATCATATATTGCTAAAGACTTCTTATGATAAGGAGATTGAATCAGTGCTTAATAGGTATTTTAGAAAACAGAAAGCTCGCTCGGAAATTACGATTGCGATAGACGTTGATCCTATGAGTCTTCTTTAGCACAGATTTGAAGCGTTTTTGCTTGGCTTATAAAGATAACAAGGAGATATCCAAGTGGAATTAATGGAACATACTTCGACTGAAAAAGAAGAAGCACAGGAATATGAATTTTTTGCAACGTGTCCTTTTGGCTTTGAGTCGGTGCTAGCCGATGAATTAAGGCGCTTAACGTTAAAACGCGTTCGTCCTTTGCAAGGAGGGGTTGCTTTCTTTGGTTTAGCAAAGGATGGATACCGCGCTTGTTTGTGGTCTCGTTGTGCTTCTCGTGTCATGATGGTTCTTAGTCGAGTTTCGGCATGCGATGCAGACGCCTTGTATCAGGGAGTTTATAATCTCTCGTGGAGCTCCCATATCAAAAAAGGAGCAACGCTTTGTGTCTCAGCCCGGGGAACTAATGCGCAATTGCGTAACACTCAGTTTACGGCAGTAAAGGTCAAAGATGCTATTTGCGATAAATTAAGAGCGGAAGAAGGTTTTCGTCCTGATGTAAAAACCCATCGTCCCGATATCTCAATCTGGGTTATGGTCCGTAAAGAAAAAGCAACTGTGTATCTTGATTTTGCGGGAGAGCCTCTTCATCGTCGTGGATATCGAAGCACCGAAGAGCATGTCCAAGCACCGCTTAAAGAGAACTTGGCAGCTGCTATTTTGTTGAAGAGCGGCTGGCAGAAAAAAGTATATGAGTTTAAGCAAGGTAAGGCTTATCAAGAAGGGTTAGTGTTCTGTGATCCTTTGTGTGGAAGTGGCACGTTTGTTATTGAGGCAGCAATGATTGCCGAAGATAGAGCGCCGGGCATCATGAGGGATTATTGGGGCTTTTATGGATGGCGTCAATTCTTGCAGGATGAGTTTGATGATCTTTTAGACGAAGCGGATGATAGGCTCGAAAAAGGACAAGAAAATCTTCCATACTTTTACGGCTTCGATAGAGAGCAAAACGCTGTTTTGCTTGCTCAAAAAAATGCAGCACGGGCTGGTTTATCAAGAATTGTCCAGTTTGCTCAAGGAGATTGCGAAAACCTGGCAACAAATCTTGAAAACGAAGGAGCTTCTCTTTCTTCTTCAGGGGTGATTGTTACTAATCCTCCGTATGGAATTAGGCTATTAGCAGGAGAAATGGAAGAGTTTTATCGCAAGTTTTCACGCGGGCTTTCTGGTTTTTCTTCTTCTTGGACTATGGAGGTTATTACGCCTGACCCTTTGTTTGATTCATATATGGGGCTCAGTGCACGCGAAAGTTACCAGGCTTATAACGCCAAAATTGAAGCAACGGTACGGTCATATTCGTTAGGCAATACCAGCGCTGAAGAGATTTCTCTTATCTCTCTTTCCGGGGTAGAGCATTCTGCTATTACCTTGTCTGGTCATGCTGATCAGTTTGCATCTCGACTGCGAAAAAATGGAAAAGCTCGCACTAAGTGGGCAAATAAGAATAATATTCACGCCTATAGGGTCTACGATGCGGATTTGCCTGATTACGCTGCAGCTATTGATAAGTATGAAACTATTCAAGGCGACTCTTATTTGGTAATAACTGAATATAAAGCGCCGAAAACGATTGATGCTAAAAAAGCAATGCAACGTTTTTGCGATATCAAAACGATTACGCCTCTCATATTTGACATTGACCCTTCTCGGGTTTACATAAAAATGCGTCAGCAGGCAAAGGGTGGTTCTCAATATGCAAAGCAATCAAAACAAGCAAGCAAAGCTGACTCTGTTTTTGCGGTAGAAGAGAACGGGCACATTTTTGAAGTTGATTTGAAGAGCTATCTTGATACGGGATTGTTTTTAGATCATCGAATTACACGAGGACTCATTGAGCAAAAGGCAAAAAACAAGCGTTTTCTGAATTTGTTTGCTTATACCGGAACTGCAAGTGTGTACGCAGCTGCGGGCGGAGCTAGTAGATGCGTGACTGTTGACTTATCGCAAACCTATCTAGACTGGGCCAAACGAAACATGCAAAACAATGGTTTTACGGGCAGTAGTCAAGTTTTTATTAAAGACGACGTTCTTGAATGGGTTAAGCGTGCTTCCGAAAACCAAGGTAAACGACCAAATGAAGCCCAAAAGTTTGATTTGGTGTTTATTGACCCTCCAACTTTCTCTAATTCAAAATCTATGGGAAAGAACACCTGGGATATTCAGCGCGACCACGTAAAGCTTTTGTTGCAAGTATTTGATTTGCTTGCAGAAGGTGGGGAAGTGATTTTTTCGGGTAATCTGAGGACTTTCAAGCTTGATGAGGCTGCTTTAAATCGCGAAAAAATTGTTGCAAAATGCATAACGCAAGAAACTATTCCCGAAGACTTTTCGCGTAATAAAAAAATCCATTTCTGCTACCTTTTGAAAAAAGAAGAGGCTTTGTAATAAGCCTCTCAACAATCGCACTTTCCTGCCTTACGTTACAATGGGTAAAAAGCGTTTGGTTGATAAGGCAAAAGGGGAGCTGTTATGACAAAGCCAACAAATTTAAGTTTGCTTTCGGTAGCAGGTCAAACATTTACAAGAAAACCTTTTTGTCTTTACGAGGGTGCTCTTTCTTCACGGACTAACAAATTTCACTATAACGAACGTGAGATTTGGTCATTTTATACCTTAATTGATGAAATAATCCAAAACCATTCAGTTCAATATGCTGATTTGAATGGTTTTGTTTTCTCTTATTCAATTCCTCGTATTTCGGCAGAATTCGATTTGCTTAAAACTTCAAAAGAATTAACCCTGAATATCGAATTGAAATCTCAATCCCCGGGAAAGGAACGCATTAAGAAACAGCTGGTAAGAAATCGACACTTCCTTCGTCATCTTTCAAGCGACATTGCGTGCTTTACTTACATTGCTAACGAAGGGCAGCTGTACACCTTAAGAAATAACGAATTGAAACGCTCTTCAATTGACGAGCTTGTGCTAGTTATGAAGAGGTTTAGCGAATATTACGACGGCGACTTTAACGACCTTTTCTCGGCAAGTGATTATCTTATTTCTCCGATTACTAACACCGAAGCGTTTCTTCAAGGAACGTATTATCTTAACGGTTTGCAGGAGGTATCAAGACGGGGCATTTTGCAGGGAATGGAAAAAAGCCCCGAAACGTACTGTGCGGGCATTACGGGTCTTCCAGGCACAGGTAAAACTTTGCTGCTTTTTAATATTGCGCTTGAGTATTCAAGAAAAACTTCTCTGCCGGTATGTGTTATTCATTGTGGCACGCTTCAAATGGCACATCGAGAGTTTAATCATTCACAAGAAAACATCAGAATTATAGAAGCAGACAAGTTGGATTCCTTTACTTTGAAGGAATATTCAGCGGTATTTGTAGACGAAGCGCAGCGAATGAGCCAGTCTTTTTTCGATACGCTATTCGATGCAATTTCTGATCACAAATTACCTTGTGTAGTAAGTTTGGATTTAAGCCAGACTCTTACAAATGAACAGGCAAAAACTAATGTAGCAGCGCTTCTTCAAAACCGTTTTGAAGAATTCGAGCATTTCAAGCTTGACACTAAGGTGCGCACCAATAATCAAATTTGGAGTTTCACTCGAGGTTTCTTTGATTTATCGTGCGCAAAGCGAGGGTTTATCAAAGATAAGGTAACTATTATTTATGCCAATTCGATTCAGCAAGGTCTTTGCGTAGTGGAAGACTTCCAAAAACAGGGTTATCAGTTTATCAGGCATGGTGGTCTTGGGTCTAATACCGATCTTGCATTACGTATAAACGATCCAGGTATCAGTAGTGATGATTCTATTGGTCTTGAGTATGAAAAAGTTGTAATGACAATTGGTAATCGTGCGTATTATGACGAAGCGGGAAAACTCAGAATGCAGGATGAGAAAAGCGATTCATCCGATTTGATGAAATCGCTGTTCCAGGGAGTAACTCGCGCCCGCGAGAATTTTGCTCTGGTAGTGGTCGATAATCCTGATTTATTTTCCCGTGTTGTTCAAGCGTTTTATTAAGGTGAGGGTGTTAAAAGCGTCAATCAAGATGTTGGTTTGGTCCAACAAAAAGGGACCAAAATGGTCCCTTTTCTACAAACAGTATGTCTTTTCGCATCTATGTCTGCCCTATAAGCTAAACACTCTTGATTGTTGTTCCGCTTAATCTCTTGTACGGTAAGAGCGTGTTGATTGCGGCTTCGCTTAGTCTCTTTCTCGGCTTTACTTCAAGAATTCTCGTACGGAGTCTTCAATAGCATCAGTTGTGTTGCCAATTACTTCGGTAAAGCGAATTTCTTTTGTATCAAGCGAAGCAAGTCCTTCAGGAATGAATGGTTTGTTGGTTTCTTTTGCAATAAGTTCGTTTAACTGACAACCAGTCAAAGCACTAATCTCTTCAGGTAAAACCTCATCTTTGCCAAGGTTATGAAGTGCGCGGTAAACGCTTTCGCCAAACTTAGCCCAATGAGCAGTAGAAGCAATAAGTACTGGGTTTTCTCCACGAAGATTCTGAGCAACCTTCATTGCAACAGCAGTATGTGGATCAATGAGGTAGTCATATGCTTCCAAGGTTTCTTTAATGACTTTTAAGCTTGTTTCGCTATCTGCGGAGTCTGCTTTGAAGTCTGCCTGAAGTTTTGCGAAGGTGTCGTTATCAAGGGTGAACTTCTTGTCGGTCTTTAATTCGTTCATCCATGTTGCAATCTTTTCGCCCTGTCTGCCCGTCAATTCGAAAAGTTGGCGCTCTACATTGGAGGAAATAAGGATGTCCATTGAAGGAGATGGAGTAAGAACGAAGGTGCGATCAACAATGTCGTAAGAACCAGTGTTGATGAAGTCGGTCAGTACGCGGTTTTCATTGCTTGCGCAGAAGAGCATATCAATTGGAGTGCCCATCTGCTTTGCGTACCATGCAGCAAGAATGTTGCCAAAATTGCCAGTTGGAACGCAAACGTCAATTGGATTTCCTGCTTCAATTTTTCCGTCTGCAACCATTTGAGCATAGCTTGAAACGTAATAGCAAACCTGAGGAAGAAGTCGTCCCCAGTTAATAGAGTTAGCTGAAGAGAGAGCAACCTTGTTGTTTTCGTAAAGTTCTTGAGCAAACTTGCTGTCACTAAACACGGTTTTTACGCCTGTTTGGCAATCGTCGAAGTTGCCTTCAACTGCCCAAACCATTACGTTTTCGCCGCTTTGAGTTGCCATTTGTTTATGCTGAATGTCAGATACGCCACCTTCTGGATAAAGAACAGCAATCTGAATTCCTTCTTTATCTTTAAAGCCTTCTAAAGCAGCCTTACCAGTGTCACCGGAAGTGGCTACTAAAATTAGAAAGGTGTTATCAATCTTTCCTTCTTTACGAAGCTGCTTTGCGCTCTCAGAAAAGAAAAGAGGCAAGCATTGAAGTGCCATGTCTTTAAAAGCGCTGGTAGGACCATGCCATAATTCAAGAACATGGGTCTTCTCATCAAGAGAAACGATAGGGCAGATATCAGCAGTGTCGAACTGCTTGCCATATGCCTTTGCCATAAGAGCTTCAATGGTTTCGTTTGAAAGATCAGTATCGAACGCTTGGTAAATTTTTGCAGCACGCTGATAGTAAGGAAGCTCTGCAAGATCAAGAATTTCATCAAGAGTGAAGTGAGGAATTTGTTCAGGAACAAAAAGGCCACCACCATTTGCGAGTCCTTTTACTACTGCTTCAGTAAAAGCAACATGTTCGGTGACGTTTCCTCTAGTATCTAAGTAAAGATTCATTTACTCATTTCTTTCTCGGAAGGATTATTTATTAGGTGTCAAGTATACACGTTAGCGCAAGAGAATTGACTTTTTGGGCGCGACTGGTTCGAGAAAAAAGAGATGAAGGCTTTACGCGAACTAAAAAACAAAGAAGGTTAGTTTAAGAAGGGGGTTTTCTGTTGCTGTTCTTGGGATATGATTTATTCTCAGATTGAAAAAAAACTCTTTAGGAGTGAAAAACACGGGGAGTATGGTCTTAAAAGTATGCAAGGCTCCTTTTGTTCTAAAGCAAGCAGAAGCGTATAGTTTTTGTAAATAGGGTGTGTTATGGAAAAAGTATCGTCATCTCACGAGGATTATTTGGAAGCAATCGTAATGCTGGGAGGCACTCCCGATAATCCTATTCGGTCGGTAGATATTGCAAAAAAACTAGGTGTTTCAAAAACAGCAGTATCAAAAACTATTACCTCTCTTAAAGAAAAAGGCATGCTTGTTCAGCCTTTTTATGGTGATGTGACTTTAACTGACGCCGGTTTTGAATACGGTAATTCTGTCTATAAACGCCATAGAAGCCTTGTTGTTTTTCTTTCCGAAAAAATTGGTCTTTCTCCCGAACTTGCTGAAGAAGAAGCTTGCAAAATGGAACATTCAATTTCTGATGAAAGTTTTGAACTGTGGCTTCAATACTTCAAACAAATCGGTATTGAGGTTGAATAAAACTCTATGCTAAAATACGAACAAATGTTTGTTTTAGGAGTTTTGTGAGTATTAAACAGCGCATAATTCTTGGTATCGATCCGGGGCTTGCACATACAGGATGGGGTGTTATTGAACAAAACGGTTCAAAGCTAACATGCCTTGCGTATGGTTGTATCGAAACGCTTCCCTCAGATCAGCTACCAATGCGTCTTTTAAAAATCTATCAGCAAATGAGCGCAGTTGTGAACAGATATCAACCAACATGCGTTAGTGTTGAAACAGTATGGTTCGGTTCCAATGCGCAAACGGCATTTGCAACAGGACAAGCACGAGGGGCTGCGCTAGCTGCTTGTGGCCAGGAGAATATGCGTTATGGTGAGTATTCTCCCAAAACTATCAAGAAAGCTATTGTAGGAATCGGAGACGCTGATAAAGGCCAGGTTCAATATATGGTTCAAAGCATACTAAGATTGTCTCATATTCCTCATCCTGACCATGCTGCTGATGCGCTTGCAGCAGCAATTACTTTTACTACTCATAATCCTTTTTCTTTGGGTACTCTTGAGCTTCTTAAAGATAAAGAGGTGAAATAGATGATTTCATTCTTACGAGGAACCGTTGCATATAAGGGTATTGACCAGGCAATTATTGAAGTGCAGGGTGTTGGTTATCATCTCCTTATGTCTGTAAAAGGAGTTGCATCTTTGCCTGAGGTTGGTCAGACTGCGCAGGTGCTTACTCGTCTGCATGTTCGCGAAGATGCTCTGACTCTTTATGGTTTTTCTTCTTCGGAAGAAAAACGAGTGTTTGAAAAACTAATTACCGTTAGTGGTGTTGGACCAAAAGTTGCCCTTGCGGTTCTTTCAACCTATGAATCTTCAGAAGCAATTGGGGCTATTGTTGGTGGGGACGAGCGTGCTATTCAGGCAGTGCCCGGTGTAGGCAAAAAAATGGCTTCACGTATTATTCTGGAATTAAAAGAGAAGTTTGATGGGGAAGAAATAACTCCTTCTCAAGTTCGCGTTGTGAAAGAAAACGCTTCTCTCAAACAAGTAACCGAAGCGCTTCTCTCAATGGGCTTTAGTTCGGCAGAAGCCGAGCTTGCGCTGAATGGTGCAACAGATGATTTGGGAGAATCTGCGTTACTTCGTTATGCATTACGTCGTTTAGGAGCATAAATGGCGGATTTTTTTGAATTGGAAAATGTTTTATATGATGCTTCTTTTGAAGGTCAGCAGGGATTAATGTCTTCAAAACGGTCTGTTTCAGTCGAGCTATCAGAAGAAGATTTGGGTCTTGATAGGAGTCTTCGACCAAAGAAGCTCGAGGACTATCTTGGACAAACAAAAATTAAGGAAACTCTATCCATTCTTATTGATGCAGCAATGCAAAGAAATGATGTGGTAGATCATATTCTTTTCTCAGGACCTCCGGGCTTAGGAAAAACAACCCTTGCGTCAGTTGTTGCTAATGAATTGGGAGCAAATATTAAAATCACGAGTGGTCCTGCTATTGAACGACCAGGTGATTTGGCGGCAATTCTTACTAACCTTGAAGAAGGGGATGTGCTTTTTATTGACGAGATACATCGCTTAAATCGCGCAGTTGAAGAAGTGCTCTATCCTGCTTTGGAAGATTTCGTGCTTGATATTGTGGTTGGAAAAGGGCCTGCTGCTCGCTCAATTCGTCTTGATTTGCCTCGGTTTACCCTTATTGGAGCAACTACGCGTACGGGGTTATTAACAGGACCATTGCGTGATCGCTTCGGTATTTCTTTCCGCTTGCGTTACTACACTCCTGAAGAATTGTCTCAAATTGTTTTGCGCAGTGCTTCCATTCTTCAAGTTGATATTGAAGAAGAAGGTGCAATTGAGATTGCGAGAAGAAGTAGAGGAACCCCTCGATTAGCAAATCGTTTACTTAAACGTGTTCGTGACTGGACTCAGATACGAGGAAACGGGGTTATTGACGAAGATAATGCTGCTTTAGCGTTAAGCTTTTTTGAAGTAGACGGTCTTGGTCTTGATCCTATTGACAATAAGATTCTTGAGCTTCTTTCCGTTCAGTTTATGGGTAAGCCAGTAGGTCTTTCAACTCTCGCTGCAGCAATGGGTGAAGAGCCAGAAACCATTGAAGATGTGTATGAACCCTATTTAATGCAACAGGGGCTTTTGATCAGAACACCAAAAGGAAGACAAGCAACCCTGAGAGCGTATGAGCATATTGGTGTTCAACCTCCGAAAAACCTGGAGTAATGTGAGAATAGAACCAGCTAGCGTTTGTTTTTTGAATAGGCTTAGACAAAAGAAACGGATATACCATGCTGCATCAAGATTATTTAATGCGTATGATTTTGGCTCTTGCTCAGGCAATTACCAACTCAATTGAAAAAACAAAAAACAACGAGAAAGATTGGGAAGCGTCTGCGGAACTCTTGGAAGCCACGCTGACAAATGCCACCGAAATTGACGGGAGTCTTTTGTTGCAGCTGGATGCTCAATCAATGACGGGACTTTTGCAATTATCGCAAACAGATCCTGTGGCTATTGAGTATATTGCGCGCACGTTATTGTTGGAGTCTGAATACTTAACAAAAGCCCACAAGCCTGCTTTGGCTTCGCTTCGAGAAGAGCAGGCTCTGACTCTTGCAAACGCATATGACATTCCTCTTTCAAAAGAGGATCTTTCTCCTGAGAATCTTGAATGCTTTTTTGAAAGAACTCAGGAGAAGTATCGCTCGTAATTTAGCGAATAAACATTGCATCACCGAAAGAGAGCAAACGATACTTTCGTTTAATTGCGTGACGATAAGCTCTCATAATGTTGTCTCTGCTTGAAAAGGCAGATACGAGCATCATAAGGGTTGAGCGTGGTACGTGGAAATTGGTGATTAAACAGTCAACCACCTTAAATTCGTAGCCTGGAAGAATAAAGAGGCTTGTTGCTTCTCTGTCTCTTGGTTTTAATTTTCCTTCTTCTTCGTCCCATGCGCTCTCAAGGCTTCGGACACTTGTTGTCCCTACTGCAATAACACGATTGCCTGCTGCCTTAGTTTTTTCAATAGCGTCAATGGTATCTTGAGGAACAGTGTATCGTTCGGTGTGGATTTGATGCTCACGTGGGTTTTCTTCATCAACAACACGGAATGTGTCAAGTCCAACTTCAAGATGGACTGTTTTAAAGCCAACCCCTTTTTCTTTTAAGCGCTCTATTAACTCGGGGGTAAAGTGAAGTCCTGCAGTTGGGGCAGCGGCGCTTCTCTCCTCACGAGAAAAAACAGTTTGATACAACTCTTCATCTCCTGCATAGTTTTTAATGTAAGGAGGAAGAGGCGTGTGGCCAATTATGTGAAGTGCTTCGTCAAGAGAAGGAAGGGTAGTGGTAAGGCGAACAAGCCTTTCGCCCTTTTCCGTATCAGGAACCCAATCGATTATTTCAGCTTCCATGACAGGATTTGAATTATCTTGCGAAGTGTTGGCGCCTTCAAAAAACTCGACGATAGCTCCAGGCTTAAGGCGTTTTCCTGGACGTACTAACGCTTTCCATACTGCGCTTTTGCTTGTTTTTTCCTCATAATCAAATACTTCGTTGAGTAAAAAGACTTCGCTTGCGCCTCCCGTATTCTTTTTGAAGCCTAAGAGACGTGCAGGTAAAACACGGGTTTCGTTTGCAACAAGCAGATCTCCTGGCTGAAGATAATTATATATGTCGCTAAAAATCTTGTCTTCTAATCCTCCAGTTTTACGGTTCATAACCAGCATTTTGCACGCATCTCGTTTTTCGGCTGGTTCTTGTGCAATTAATTCTTCAGGAAGTTCGTAATCAAAATCGGAAGTTTTCATAGCTAATAACTTTTCTCGTTTCAGTGCGGCTTTCTTTTCTTTTCTGATAGCTTTTCTCTCTTCGCGCTCAATTTCAGCTTCTTTTTCAGAATAATGGCAACCGCAATAGTTTTGACGGTACATTTCTAAATCTCGACTGCGTTTCGTTGCTTGAGGGTAGAAGGGGCGATAATCGCTAAACACTACTTGCAGTGAAGGGAATGGTTTTGCTACTTCGTACAGGGTGTCTTCGATTGCTTGAGTAAATTGATAAGGACTTACGGTGAGAGTAGTGCCAATTCCTTCGAAATTATTTTCGAAAGCCCAGGCGGCTAGTTCTTCAAGACGAAAACGGTAACAAGCCCTACAGCGCTTTATTTGTGCTTCGCCCGGTTTCCAAGCAGAGCAAATGCTCGATTCCCACTCGATATTGTTCCAAGGGCCTTCAATAACCGGGATATTTTCTTTTTGTGCCCAGGAAAGAAGGGTTTCAAATCTATGGCGATACTCTTCAAATGGCTCAATATTGGAATTGAAATATGCGAGGGTGATTTCGTGGCCTTCTTCTTGCAAAAGGCGAACAGGCTCAAGAGAGCAAGGACCGCAACACGCATGTAATAGTATTTTCATAGATTTTGTAACTCCTTTTCATAGAGCTTTTATACTACCATCTTGAAAGAGAATCGGAAGAAATGAGATGCTATGAATAAAAATAAGTACAAAGCGATTTTTTTTGATTTAGACGGAACGCTTTTACCTATGGATATGGATCTGTTTTTAAAGCACTACTTTGGTCTTATTGGGAAATTTGCTGCTAAGAAGGGCTTTGATGCAAAAAAATTCATGGATGCTTTGTTGGCAGGAACAGGAGCAATGACTCAAGGATATCCTGCCGCAGAAGATGACGTGCTTCCTTTTGAAGGTGCAGGGAAATTAAATCAGAATACTAGCCAGGCTTTTTCTCAGAAAAAAGTAGTAAACTCCGATCGTTTTTGGACGGTATTTTCTTCGCATATGGGAATTAGTAAAGAAGAAGCAGAGCCAATATTCATGGAATTTTATACGAATGACTTTTGCCAATTAGGTTTATCGGTAGAACCAAACCCACTTGCGGGAAAAATTGTTGAGGTGCTTAAAGAAAAGGGATACACCCTCTATTTAACCACCATGCCTCTCTTCCCAGAGGTTGCAGTTATTGAGCGTTTAGCATGGGCAAAGGTTAACGCTGGCGCATTTGATAGAATTACAACGTTTGATAATTCAACTTCAACAAAGCCATATATTGACTACTATCAGGAGAATATTGAGTGTTCAGGTTTTAATCCAGCAGAAATCTTGATGGTGGGCAATAATACTCGTGAGGATCTTGCTTGTTTAGAGACGGGCATGGATGCTTATTTGGTAACTGACTGGATGTTGAATCCTAACGATTTCGATATTAATCAGGTAAAACATGGTTCCATGGAAGAGTTCTACGAGTTTGTATGCAGCCTTCCTGAATGTGAATAGCCAGACTTGAAAGGAAATAATGGCTCTTTTCGACTTTGAAATTGAGGCCCAATGCGGCCACGCCCGTGCAGGAAAATTCCAAACAGCTCATGGTGAAGTTAAAACACCTCTTTTTATGCCCGTTGGAACAAGTGCTACAGTTAAGGGTATCAGGAACGAAACATTAAAAAATATTGGTTCGCAGATTGTGCTTTCTAATACGTACCATCTTTCTCTCCGTCCGGGTGAGGATTTGATAGCTGAAGCAGGTGGCCTTCATTCATTTTGTGGTTACGATGGACCAATGCTTACCGATTCGGGTGGATTTCAGATTTTCTCTCTTGCTGATACGTTAAAACTTGACGATGATGGCGTCACGTTTCGTTCTATATATGACGGATCGAAGATTCGATGGACCCCAGAAACAAATATGGAAATCCAGCAAAAACTGGGTGCAGACATTATTATGCAGCTTGATCAGTGTCCACCCTATCCTGCAACAAAGGAATTTGTTCAACGCGCGGTTGACTTATCTGCTTCTTGGGCAAAGCGTTGTTTAGCTGCTCATACCCGACAAGATCAGGCGCTTTTTGCTATTTGTCAAGGTGGAATGGATTTAGATATGCGTCTTGAATCCATTCGACGCTTAATTGAGATTAGTGATGAAAGTGTAGCAGGCGGTCATAAAGACTTTAAGGGGTATGGCATTGGTGGCTATTCTGTTGGTGAAAGCCACGAGATTATGTTTGAGACATTAGGGCCGGTAGCTCGTTCTCTTCCTGAAAATAAGCCTCGCTATCTTATGGGTGTTGGCAATCCAACCACCTTAGTAAAAGCGGTTCATGAAGGTGTTGACATGTTTGACTGTGTTTTACCAACACGAACTGCCCGTATGGGTACTGCTTTTTCTCATCAAGGAAGAATGAACATGCGTAATGCTAAGTTTATTCATGATTTTAATCCGCTTGATGAACAGTGTGGTTGTCCTGTTTGCCAAAAACATACTCGTTCGTACATTCGCCATTTGGTAAAGCAAAACGAAATGCTCGGCGGTGTTTTACTCAGTATTCATAATCTCTACTTCCTGATTAACCTTATGGATGAAGCAAGGCAGGCAATCCTTGAAGGCAGATATGAAGAGTTTTACCAGAATTGGATGAACTCACCTGCGGCAAATGATTATTAAAAAATGAAGCTGTTTGCTCCATGTAAAAAGTAAGAATGGATGTGTCTGTGGTAAATGATTGCTTAGGTGGCTTAAGAAAAACGCTTGTTTAGACTAAAGCACATTTGGATACGGAGAGCATCTTTAATAAATAGGCAGTATAATTACCATTTCACGCTATGATGGTAGCTACAATTTAGTAAGGTTTCCTTCAAAATGAGGGGGCACTTTCATAAAGTGCTTCAAGAAACGTAAGGAATTACATAATGGGGATTAAGAAAAACAAAGAAGTATCAGAAAAGCCTTCTACAAAGAAGCAGATAAAGCATACTAATTCAAACCGTCGTAATATGTGGCTTCTTGTCATTACGTCAGTTTTAGTTGTAATTTCAGTAGCGCTCTTTACTCCTCCAAATGAAAAGATTAATCAAGGTCTTGATATTCAGGGCGGACTTTCCGTTGTTTTAAGTGCTCAAAGCACCGACGGGGACGAAGTGACTGAAGAGGACATGGAAAAGTCTCGCGCCATTATTGAATCACGTGTAAACGCTTTAGGCGCTTCAGAGGCTACGGTTCAAGTCCAGGGAAGCAACCAAATTCTTGTGCAGATTCCTGGTTTAACTGATTCAGAAACTGCTTTAGCTACTATTGGTAAAACTGGTAAGTTAGAGTTTGCCCGTGCTGATTCTTTCACAAATCCTGAGGACCAGCAGGCAATATTGAACGGCACTTACGCTCAACGAGAAACCTATACTGATAGCTTAGGAAACACCTTCTATGGCGAAGAAGTAACGTATCGAAAGGTAGAACCAGGAACGTATACTCCGCTTATTACGGGCGAAAATATCAATAGAGTTACTGTTGATAAGGCTTCGGAAGCGGGTACTGATTATGCGGTTAACTTGAATCTTGATTCGCAGGGAACTGCTGCATTTAGTCAGGCAACTACCGAGCTTGCTCCTACAAAAGGCCAAATTGTAATCATCTTAGACAATGAAATTATCTCTGCACCTGCCGTCCAGAGTGCTATTACAACGGGTGATGTTTCCATTACCGGTAACTATACTATGGAAGAAGCAAAAAGCATGCAAACCGTTCTGGAAAGCGGATCGTTGCCTGTGAGCTTCCATTATGAGACCAGTCAGGTTGTTGGCCCTACCTTAGGCCAGGATGCGCTTGCAACAGGTGTTTTGGTTGCGCTTATCGGTCTTCTTCTTGTTATTGCATATCTTATTGTGTTCTATCGCGGTCTCGGTATCTTGACTGCAGTTGCAATGGCGGTATTCGCTATTCTCTATTTGGGTATTCTGGCAGGACTTTCTGCGCTGGGTCTCTTCTCGCTTTCCTTGGCTGGTGTTGCTGGTATTGTTCTTACTATTGGTATGGCTGCCGACTCTTCAATTCTTACCCTGGAGCGTTTCCGTGAAGAGATTCGCATGGGAAGAAGTGTTCGTGCTGCCTCTATCACTGGTGTTAGGCATGCAATCCAAACCTCCATTGACGCTGACTTAGTAACGCTGGTCTCTGCGTTAACGTTGTTCTTCTTGGCAGCAGCTTCAGTAAAGGGCTTTGGTTTAACGCTTGCATTAGGTATTTTCTGCGATATCGCAATGATGCTTTTATTGAAGGCTCCTTTAGTTCGTCTTCTTGCACCAAAAGTAATAGCTAAGAATCCAGGCTTCTGGGGTATTAAAGATTGTCAGGTTGCTGCTGAAGTTTACGAAGCATTATTGGAAGAAGCTTCCGCATCTTCTGATGGCAATGCTCTTGCACCACGTGCTCCTTATGAAGGCAAAGGACCTCTTGCTGGCCACAGCCGCGCCATCGATGCTTTGGGAAGCTTAAAAGGAAACTTCATTCGAAAAGATATCCCTTTCATGCGCTACCGCAAAGTACTCTTGATTATTTCGGCTTGTTTAGTTGTTTTGTCGTTAGGAATTGCAGGAGTTAAAGGTCTTGATTTTAGCATCGAATTTGTTGGAGGCACTTCAACTACCTTTACCAACACGGGATCAGTAACAGCTGAGCAAGTTCGTCAAGCTTTTGATGAAAATGGCCAGACTGATGCGGTTATCCAGACAACTGAAACTAACGGAGTATCAGGTTTCTTAGTTCGTACTACTGATACTTCTGCTCAAAGCGCTACTTCCACTGCTATGGAAGTAGCGAGGGATTTGGGTCTTTCTCAAGATTCTATTGAAGTAAATACGGTTGGTCCTGACTGGGGACAGAGTGTTATTAACGCTTCACTATTAGCGTTTATTGTTTCATTGTTCCTCATTATTATTTATGTTGCTATACGTTTTGAATACAAGATGGGCGTTATGGCGGTAGTAGCGCTGCTTCACGACCTTATTATCGTGGTAGGAATCTATGCGTTGTTTGGTCGAGAAATATCACCAAATACTATTGCGGCATTATTAACTATTCTTGGTTATTCTCTTTACGATACCGTTGTTGTATTCCATCGAATTGCCGACAATGTAAAAGAAGCGAAGATCAAGTCAACCTTTATGAGTATGGCAAACCATTCTCTTAACCAGGTATTTGTGCGTACTATTAATACAACGTTGACTTCGTTGGTACCTGTTTTGGCTATGCTTTTCTTCGGTAGCGAAACCTTAAAAGACTTCGCGTTTGCTATGGCAATTGGCTTGATTGCAGGTTCGTATTCATCTATTGCAGTTGCAACGCCACTTTTTGCTCTCTGGAAAACGCGTGAACCTGCAAATGCGAAAATTCAACGTAAGCTTGGTAATGAAGTTTCGCTCTTTACCTTTGCTGGCACGCTTATTGCCAATCCGGTAATGCTTGAAGTGAATCAAACCGAAGAAGTTAGCAGCGTTTCCTCACCAAAAACAATCGAGGCGCCAAAAACAACTACGGAAAAGAAAAAGCCAGCAAACAATAAGCAGAAAAAACAAAGCTACCATTACCGTAAAAAGAAAAAGTAAGTAGGTTAGGGTTTTGTAGGAGAGTGCTTTTTGCGAAAACGGAAAGCACTCTTAGAAAGATACTGTAAGAAAAGAGGTTTCCCATGCGTGAAGGATCTGCTCCAAATTTTGCACCTCCTGTAGAAGAAGGTCTTCTTATTACTCTTCAAGATGAAAAAGGTGACCTTGTTATTTTTGAATTCCTGGGATTGATTTTGCATAACGGAAGTCGTTATGGCTTCTTTGTAGAATCTGACGAAGAGGGAAATTCTAACGATGATGCAATTATCATCTTGGAAGTAACCGAGCTTGACGAAGATGATCAGCCAGCTGGCCTTGAAATGATCGAAGATGAAGCATTACTCAATGAACTCTTCGAGCAGTTTAAAGAAGCAACAAAAGATCTTTACGATTTTGAATAAATAAAGAAAGTAGTTTTCTGGAGTTGTTTGCCAAAAAAAGAATCACGTGTTGGTCAGGAGAAATGCCTGAACAGGTTCAAAAAATAAAGGTTTTATCAGATGCTTTATCATGGTAAAGACTTATTAAGTATTACTTAATAAGTAGTGTACAAAAACTTAAAATAACTACCGTTTATCTGCGAAATAGTTTTTTGGAACTGCGCGTTTTTTCTCGACCCTATAATGAAATCACTTTTTATCTCGAAAGTATTTTGCCAAAGAAAATGCTCGGATCTTTGGTGGAACACTCCAGAGTTACACACTTTCTTCCCTTATGACAGAGTGGCTCGTATCAATCGAGTCTCTTTGTTTTTTTAGGCACTTTTTCTTACGGATATTTCGAAAACTTCAAAGGCATCTTCCCAAATCAAACGGGAAATAGTATTTGAAAGAACATAATAAATTCATAATTCAAAAAAATTTTCATTGACTTGACTATATTTAAAAAGTATATTGATAAACTGTGCATTTTTGCGAAATAACGATTCCATCGAAGGAGGAAATGACTCGTGGCTCAAGCAAAAAATACCGCTTCCACCAGCCGCTACAGGAATCGCAGAAGCTTTGCAAAGATCCCGGATGTAATGGATGTTCCAAATCTTATTGCTATCCAGACTGAATCATTTAAGCAGTTTATGGATCAAGGTCTTTCAAATGCTTTTGCTGACATCAGTCCTATCGAATCAACCACAAAAGACATGTATGTTGAATTCGGTAAGCATGAATTCGGTGAGCCTAAGTATAGCGTAGATGAGTGTAAAGCTCGTGACGTTTCTTATCAGGCACCTTTGTTCGCTGAAATTCGCTTTGTAAATCGTGAAACAGGCGAAATCAAAGAACAAGAAGTTTTCATGGGCGATTTCCCACTTATGACCAACCGCGGTACCTTCATTATTAATGGTACTGAGCGTGTTGTTGTTTCTCAGTTGGTTCGCAGCCCTGGTGTTTACTTCTCTTCTGAACGCGACAAAACCTCTGACAAAATTATTTACAATGCTAAAGTAATTCCATCTCGTGGTGCTTGGCTTGAGTTTGAAACCGACAAGCGCGATATCTTGTCTGTTCGTATTGACCGTAAGCGTAAGCAGCCTGCAACTCTTTTATTGCGTGCTTTAGGTATTGCTGAAACACGCGAAGAAATCATCGAGTTGTTTGGTGACTCTGAGATGATTATTCGCACTCTTGATCGTGACTCTGCTACTACTAAAGAAGAGTCTCTCATTGAGTTGTATCGTCGTTTCCGTCCAGGTGAGCCTCCTACCATTGACTCTGCACGTTCTTTGCTTGATGGTTTGTTCTTCAATCCACAGCGCTATGATCTTGCAAAAGTAGGTCGCTACAAGATTAATAAAAAGCTCGAATTCGATCCTTCTAATGATAGCTCTACCCTTACTAAGGAAGACATCATCGAAACCATGCGCTACATTGTAGCTTTGCACGATGGTGAAGAAGGAGTACAGTGTGACGACATTGACCACTTCGGCAATCGTCGTATTCGCACTGTTGGTGAGTTGATTCAGAATCAGTTCCGCATCGGTCTTTCTCGTATGGAGCGCGTTGTTCGCGAGCGTATGAGCATGCAGGAGCCTGATGAAATCACCCCACAGAGCTTGGTAAACATTCGTCCAATTGTTGCTGCAATTAAAGAATTCTTTGGTTCTTCCCAGCTTTCTCAGTTCATGGACCAGTCAAATCCTGCTGCAGGAATTACCCACAAGCGTCGTTTGTCCGCATTGGGTCCTGGCGGTTTGTCTCGTGAGCGTGCAGGCTTCGAAGTTCGCGACGTTCATACTTCTCACTATGGCCGTATGTGTCCTATTGAGACTCCTGAAGGTCCAAACATTGGTTTGATTGGCTCTTTGGCAACATATGCACGCATTAATCCATATGGCTTCATTGAGACTCCATATCGTCGTGTTGTAGACGGTCGCGTTACCGACGAAATTGACTATCTTACTGCTGACGAAGAAGAAAAGTTTACTATTGCTCAGGCAAACGAAATCTTCGACCTTGAAACCCGTCAGTATGGTTATCGTGATGAGAATGGTGAATTCGTTCCTGCTACTAAGGTACTCTGTCGTACCCGCGACTCTAAGGGCGTATTTGGTGAAGCAGTTGACGTTGAACCAGCATTGGTTGACTACATGGACGTTTCTCCTCGTCAGATGACTTCTGTTGCAACCTCTCTTATTCCGTTCCTTGAGCATGACGACGCAAACCGTGCTCTCATGGGTTCCAACATGCAGCGTCAGGCTGTTCCTTTGTTGAAGCCTAATGCACCTTTGGTTGGTACTGGTATTGAGCACCGTATTGCAGTTGACTCTGGCGAAATTTTGGTTGCTCAAAATCCTGGTGTTGTTGACTATGTTGACGGCGAAACCGTAATTATTGAGCGTGAAGACGGCGAATACGACGAGTATTTGATCCCTAAGTTCCAGCGTTCAAACCAGAATGGTTGCGTTAACCACAAGCCTATTGTTCGCAAGGGTGACAAGGTTTGCGCTGGTGATGTTTTGGCAGACGGTCCATCTTGTGATGGCGCTGAGCTTTCTCTTGGTCAAAACCTCATGGTTGCTTACATGCCATGGGAAGGCTACAACTATGAGGACGCTATTATCATTTCCGAGCGTGTTGTTGCTGAAGACTTGCTCACTTCCATTCATATTCACGAATATGAAATTGATGCTCGTGACACCAAGCTTGGTCCTGAGGAGATTACTCGTGAGATTCCAAATATCTCTGAGGATATGATTTCCGACTTGGATGCTGACGGCATTATTCGTGTTGGTGCTGAGGTATTCCCAGGTGACATCTTGGTAGGTAAAGTTACCCCTAAGGGTGAAACCGAGCTTACTGCTGAAGAGCGTTTGCTCCGTGCAATCTTTGGCGAGAAGGCACGTGAGGTTCGTGACACTTCCTTGAAGGTTCCTCATGGTTCCGGTGGTCGTGTAATTAGCGTTCATCGTTCTAACCGCATTGATGGTGACGAACTTGCTCCTGGCGTAAACGAATTAGTGCGCGTTTTTGTTGCTCAGAAGCGTAAGATTCAGCAGGGCGACAAGTTGTCTGGTCGTCATGGTAACAAGGGTGTTATTTCCCGTATTCTTCCTGTTGAGGATATGCCTTACTTGGCAGACGGTACTCCAATTGACGTTATCTTGAATCCTTTGGGCGTACCTTCTCGAATGAATGTTGGTCAGTTGCTTGAATGTCATCTTGGTTGGGCAGCTAAGTGGGGTTGGTCTGACGAAGAACAAACCGATGAAGTTGTAGAAGGTCCTATCCACGTTGCAACTCCAGTATTCGACGGTGCAACTGAGGAAGAGATTTCTGACGTTATTGAGAAAGCAAATCGCAATCTCATTAATATTCATAAGCAGACTTATGGCGATTTGGCTCGTACTGAGCTTGTTCCACAGCTTTCTCGCACTGGTAAGACCTGGCTCTATGATGGCCGTACTGGCGAGAAATTCCGTGAACAGATTACGGTTGGTCAGTCCTACATCTTGAAGTTGGGTCACTTGGTTGACGATAAGATTCATGCTCGTTCAACTGGTCCTTACAGCTTGATTACTCAGCAGCCACTTGGTGGTAAGGCTCAATTCGGTGGTCAGCGCTTCGGCGAAATGGAAGTTTGGGCACTGTATTCTTACGGTGCATCTAATGTTCTCCAGGAGATTATGACTATCAAATCTGACGATACTTCTGGCCGTGTTAAGGCATATGAAGCAATCGTTAAGGGTGATACTATTCCTGCTGCTGAAGTTCCTGAGTCCTTTAAGGTTCTTATCAAGGAAATGCGTTCCTTGTGCTTGAACGTTGAACTTGAAGGTCACGACAAGGAAAAGATTGATATCACAAGTTCTTACGAGAACGAAGAAAAAGAAGAAGAATTGCTTGGAGCTCCAGAAGAGAAGCCTAAGACCGATGATGACATTCTTGGATCTATTGCTTCTGAATTGGGCGACTTGCTTGGAACTGAAATGGGTTCAGATGATTCTATCGACCTTATTGGTGGAGAGGAGATGTAAATGAGCGAATTTGACGTAAACAACTTTGATACTATCCGCATCTCTCTCGCTTCCTCAGAGGACGTACGTAGCTGGTCACGTGGTGAGGTTAAGAAACCAGAAACCATTAACTATCGTACGTTAAAGCCTGAAAAGGATGGCTTGTTCTGCGAAAAGATTTTTGGCCCTACTAAGGACTGGGAATGTGCATGCGGCAAGTATAAGCGTATCCGCTTTAAGGGCATTGTTTGCGAACGTTGTGGTGTTGAGGTAACTCGCTCCAAAGTTCGTCGTGAGCGCATGGGCCATATCGAACTTGCTGCTCCAGTATCTCACATTTGGTACTTCAAGGGCTCTCCAAGCCGCTTAGGTTACTTGCTTGATATTGCTCCAAAAGAGTTAGAGAAAGTACTCTATTTTGCAAGCTCTATCATTACCAAGGTTGACAAGGAGGCTCGTGACGAGGACGCAGAAGAGCTTCGTGATGAGTTAGTAGCAGACTTGGAAGAATTGGACGCAGAGCGCGATCGTTTGATCGAGGCTACTCGTCGTCTTTCAGTTGACTATGTTCCAGAGGAAGATGAGTTCGTTGATGATATCGACGAAGAAGAGCGTCTTTCTCCTGAAGAAGTAGAAGCAGAAATTGCTGATATTTACGAAGAGTTTAACGAGCGCAAAGCGCTTCGTTCTGAAGCATTAGAAGCATTCATGAAGATTGAGCCAAAGCAGCTTATTTCTGATGAAGCTCTTTATCGTGAAATGCGTATGAACTACTCTGAGTATTTCCATGGTGGCATGGGCGCAGAGGCTGTTCGCGAGCTTCTTGATGAAATTGATTTGGAAAAGACTGCTGAAGAACTTCGTGAAGTTGTTGCTACTGGCAAGGGTCAGAAGCGCACCAAAGCAATTAAGCGCTTAAAGGTTGTCGACGCATTTTTGCATTCTGACAACCATCCACATGACATGATTTTGGATGTAGTACCAGTTATTCCTCCAGATCTTCGTCCTATGGTTCAGCTTGATGGTGGCCGCTTTGCTACTTCCGACTTGAACGATTTGTATCGTCGTGTAATCAATCGTAATAACCGTTTAAAGCGCCTTTTGGACTTGGGGGCTCCTGAGATTATCGTTAATAACGAAAAGCGTATGCTTCAGGAAGCTGTTGACTCATTGTTTGACAATGGCCGCCGTGGTCGTCCAGTAACAGGACCAGGCAATCGTCCTTTGAAGTCCTTGGCAGACATGCTCAAGGGTAAGCAGGGTCGTTTCCGTCAGAACTTGCTCGGTAAGCGTGTTGACTACTCTGGCCGTTCCGTAATTGTTGTTGGCCCAGAGCTTAAACTCCATCAGTGTGGTTTGCCTTCTAAGATGGCTCTCGAATTGTTCAAGCCATTTGTTATGAAGCGTCTTGTTGAGCTTGAATATGCTTCCAACATCAAGGCTGCTAAGCGTGCAGTTGATCGTGGTGCAACTTACGTATGGGACGTTTTGGAAGAGGTTATTACTGAACATCCAGTATTGCTCAACCGTGCTCCTACCTTGCATCGTTTGGGTATTCAAGCATTTGAGCCAGTATTGGTTGAAGGTAAGGCTATCAAACTTCATCCATTGGTATGTACTGCATTTAACGCCGACTTCGACGGTGACCAGATGGCAGTTCATGTACCTTTGGGCAATGAAGCTCAGGCTGAAGCACGCGTTTTGATGCTTTCTGCAAACAATATCAAATCTCCTGCTCATGGTCGTCCTTTGACTGTACCTACTCAGGACATGATTATTGGTTTGTATTACTTGACCGCTGCTCGTGATGGTTTCCCAGGCGAAGGTCGCGCATTCATTAATTTCGAAGACGCAATTAATGCTTATGATGCTCGTGCTGAGCTGGATCTTCAGGCAAAGATTTTTGTTCGTCTTGAGAAGGACACCTTGGTAGCTTCTTCCTTCGATGAGATGGTTGAATACAAGGCTGGTCAGCGTTTTGAAACCACTATCGGACGTATTACTTTTAACAATGTATTGCCAGAAGATTATCCATTCTTGAACTTCGAAATGAACAAGAGCCAGATTTCTCGTCTGGTTGAGGATTGCTGCAACCGTTATTCCATCTCTGAGATGGAACCAATTTTGGACGGTTTGAAAGCTGCTGGTTTCCATTATGCAACTCGTGCAGGTGTTACCGTATCGGTATACGATGCAACTATTCCTCCTCAGAAGGCTGAGATTTTGGCTGAAGCTGATCGTAAGGTTGCAATTATCGACGAAGACTACGTATTAGGTCTCATGTCTGACGAAGAGCGTCATAAGCAAGTTGTTGACGTTTGGAATGAAGCAAACGAAGCAGTTGGCGAAGCAATGGCTAACAACTTCGACAAGTTCAATCCTATCTACATGATGGCATTCTCTGGTGCTCGAGGTAATATCAAGCAGATTCGTCAGTTGGCCGGTATGCGTGGTTTGATGTCTGACCCTAAGGGTGAGATTATTGACCGTCCTATTAAGGCAAACTTCCGCGAAGGCTTGTCGGTATTGGAATACTTTATTTCTACTCACGGTGCTCGTAAGGGTCTTGCTGACACCGCATTGCGTACTGCTGACTCTGGTTACCTTACCCGCCGTCTTGTTGACGTAGCTCAGGATGTTATTATTCGCGAGATTGACTGCGGTACTAACGATGGCGTTACCGCTCCTGTTCTAACCGAAAAGGGCGCTCCAAACGAGATGATCGTTGGTCGTTGTCTCTGTGATGATGTGGTAAACCCTCAGACTGGCGAAGTAATGCTTGAAGCTGGTGAATATATTTCTTCTCTCGATATGTTGAAGAAGTTTGCTGCTGTAGGCGTTGAGTCCGTACGTCATCGTAGCGTTATGTCTTGCCATGCTAAGCAGGGTATTTGCCAGAAGTGTTATGGTTGGGACTTGGCAACGGGCCGTCCAGTAAATATCGGCGTTGCAGCTGGTATTATTGCTGCTCAGTCCATTGGTGAGCCTGGTACTCAGCTTACCATGCGTACCTTCCACACTGGTGGTGTTGCAGGTGAAGACATTACCCACGGTCTCCCTCGTGTTACCGAGTTGTTTGAAGCACGTAAGCCTAAGGGCTTGGCGGTTCTCGCTGAAATTGCAGGTACTCTCCAGGTTTCTGGCGACAAGCAAACAAAGACACTCACCATTCATGACCAGGAAGGCAACTTCCGCGAGTATGTTGTTTCCGCTCGTGCTCAGTTAGTTAATGGTTTAAATGATGGTTGTGAGGTTAAAGTTGGCCAGCAGCTCACTCGTGGTTCGGTAAACCCACACGATTTGCTCCGCTTGACTGATCCATATACCACTTTGAACTACATTGTTGATCAGGTTCAGGATGTTTACGTATCTCAGGGTGTAGACATTAACGACAAACACATTGAAGTTATTGCTCGCCAGATGTTGCGTAAGGTTACTGTTATCGATTCGGGTGACTCTGACTTGTTGCCAGGTCGTCAGGTAAACCGTTTCGAGTTCGAAGAAGTAGTTAACGAAATGCTTCTTGAGGGCAAGGAGCCTCCAGTAGGTCAGCCTTTGCTTCTTGGTATTACTAAGGCATCGTTGGCTACCGACTCCTTCTTGTCTGCAGCATCCTTCCAGGAAACCACAAAGGTTCTTACCGACGCGGCTATTGAAGGCAAGGTTGATACTCTTCAGGGTTTGAAGGAAAACATCATCATTGGTAAGCCTATCCCTGCAGGTACCGGCTTAAAGCGTTACCACGAGGTAGGACTCACCTATAAGGGTGTTCCAGTAGATAAGAATACTTCTGATCGTTTGCCTGATTCTGCTCCTGAGGCTTTGCGTGAGCTCGAAAACCTTTTGCCACAGCCTGCAGATTGGTCTTTGGATGGAGACAACTACGTATCTGATTACGCAAGTTATCTTAACGAGATTGCGGGCAGCTACCGTTCAAATAGCCTTTCTGACGAAGATGCACGTAAGTATATTTATGATGACTTAGGTGTTTCTCAGCGTTGGGCAAACAAGTTTAGCGAGGCAGGTATTGAAACCGTTGCTGACTTGGTTGGACGTACCGAAGATAGCCTCCTTCGAATTGAAGGCATTGGTAAGAAGGCAATTGAAGAGCTAAAGGCAGGTCTTGAGGCTCACGGCTTATCTAAAGTTATCGAAGATGACTTGAGCGCTTCTCGCGACGATATGAGCCAGTTGCTTGATATGGTATTTAGCCCAGATGATACGGTTTTGATTGGTGGATTACAGCCAGCATCTTATAACTATGATGATGAAGAGTTGCTTGGTGAGGCACTTCCTCCTCATTCCTATCAGCGCAACTTTGAAGAGCTTGATGCCTTGTTAGGTGCAGACTCTTCCTTAGGTTTTGATATTACTTCTGCCGAGCAGGAGGCTTCCGAGAATTCTGAATACTAAGAATTAGTACGGATTCTTGAACAGTTCATACCTATCTTTGTAATCAACTGGACCGAAGAAATTCGGTCCAGTTTTTTAAATGCACTACAATGGTTTTTGCAATAAAAAAAGAAGGGTTACTTATGCAAAATCAGCCTATGATCGTTGAGGGAACTAATCTAAAGACAGGATTTGATGCGTTTATTTTTGATTTAGACGGCACCCTTTTAGATACCTTGCCCGATTTAGTAGTGACGGTAAATAAAACTCTTGAATCAATGGAGTACCCTCTGCGAAGTAAAGAAGAAATACTATCCTTTGTAGGAGATGGGGGAAGAGCTCTTATGGCTCGAGCGCTTCCGTTGGGTTGTGAGCAAGAAGTCATAGAAGAAGCATTTCTGTTATTTAAAGCAAATTATGATAAGTACGGTTTGTGCCTTACTCAGGAATTTGAAGGAATAACTCATGTCCTTACGCAGCTTAAGAATAAAGGAAAAAAGGTAGCTGTTCTTTCAAATAAATTTGACAAGGGTGTTCAGGATGTAGTAAGTCACTTTTTCCCAGAGCTTATTAATGTTGCTCACGGGGAAAGCGAGTTCATTCCTCGAAAACCTGATCCAACGGGTCTGAATAGAATCATGGAGGAATTGGGTGTTTTTCCTTATCAAACGGTCTTTTTTGGCGACTCAGCTGGTGATATGAAGACTGCAAACAATGCAGGAGTATATGGAGTTGGCTGTTTGTGGGGATACCAATCTAAAGAGCGAATTGAAACAGAGAACCCGCAAGCTCTTATTACAAATCCTTTGCAAATAGTGGAATTTGCGTAAGCGAAAGGTGCTGCATGTCTATTCTTTTTAGCGATATTACCGTCATGGATGAGTATGGCAAGGAGTATAAAAATGCCTTTTTGGGCGTTTCGGAGGGGGTAATTGATTATTTTGATGTGCTTCCTCCAGAGAAAACATATAACCGTACCTATAAAGGGAACGGCAAAATGGTTATGCCGGGAAAATATAATGCTCATGCTCATGCGCCTATGTCGCTTCTTAGAGGAAGGGGCGAAAATCTCCCTCTTGATCGTTGGCTCAATGAGTCTATTTTTCCTTTTGAGGCACATATCACCGATAAAGAGTCGTACACTGCAACCATGCTTTCAATTGCTGAGATGCTGAGATTCGGGGTAGTATCCTTTTCTGATATGCACTACAATTCTTCAGCTCGTGCTAAAGCAGTAATTGATAGTGGTATTAAGGCTAATATCGAATACACTATAGTGGCCTTCGATAAAGACGTGCCTTATAAAAAAACAGAAGCGTATAAAGTAAACAGCTATTGTCTGAAAGAATTTCATGGTGCTGGTAACGGACGTCTTCTCTATGATGGAAGTATTCATGCTGAATATACAACCCATCCTCAAATAGTAAAAGAAGTGTCACAGTGGGCACTTGATAATAATCTTCGTGTTCAACTACATTTAAGTGAGACAGCCGATGAGGTAGCTGGCTGTATAGAGCGCCATGGGGTTACTCCCGTTGCGTACTTCGAGAAAATGGGACTATTCCGTGTTCCTTGCACCGCTGCCCATTGCGTGCATCTCCAAGATAACGACTATGAAATACTTGCACGAAATAAGGTTTTTGTAGCAGTGAATCCTGCTTCAAACGCAAAACTTGGTAGTGGTATCGCTGATGTTGAAGGAATGCTTGCGGCGGGAATAACGGTTTGCTTAGGCACCGATAGCGTTGCAAGTAACAACAATCTTAATATGCATAAAGATATGTACCTTCTTGGCTTAATGCAGCGTGCCATGAAGAGAAGTCCAGTGGGCATTACTTCTGGAGAAATTATTACTATTGCTACAAGAAATGGTGCTTGCTCTCAAGGACGAGATGACTGCGGTTCAATCAAGATTGGCAATAAAGCTGATTTAGTGGTCTATAACCTTGAAACTCCATGGATGCAGCCTATCGAAAACCTTGCAAGTGGATTTGTGTATTCTGCTCAAGGAAGTGATGTGTGTCTCACTATGGTGGATGGAGAAGTGCTGTACGAAGATGGGGAATATAAAACCATTGACATTGAGCGAGTTCTTTTTGAAGTGAATCAAGACCGTCTTTCCATTTTGGACAAAATGTCTAAAGCGAATTAGAAATGGGACAAATTCCAATTTTTGATGGTGGTTTCATTGGTGAATAATACCAAACTAGTAAGGGCGAATTATTACCTTTTTCTGTTTCGTTATGAACAGTAGAAGTAGGGGAAAATATGGGAAAACTATTTGGCACTGACGGTGCACGTGGAATTGCAAATAAAGAATTAACGTGTGATATTGCGTTCAAGCTCGGTCAGGCTGCAGTTGGTATTTTAGGAAAAACAATCGTAATGGGAAAAGACACCCGTCTAAGCGGTGACATGCTTGGATCGGCGTTGGCTGCTGGTGTTATGTCCCGAGGCGGAACGGTTCTTGATGCAGGGATTATTCCTACACCAGGTGTTGCGTTTCTTACCAGAGAATTATTTGCTTCTGGCGGCGTAGTTATTTCAGCTTCTCATAATCCTCCTGAGTATAACGGTATTAAGTTTTTTGATGCTGAAGGATTCAAGCTTTCCGATGAAGCAGAAGCTGCTTTCGAGAAGTTTGTTGAAGAAGGAAGCCTTGATTCGGATTTGCTTCCTTCAGGTGATGAAGTAGGCGTGATTCTTGAAGTGGAAAACGCTTGTGATTTGTATGTAAAACATGCTGTTTCTCTCGTTTCTGAACAGGGTATTTCATTTGAAGGAATAAAAATTGCTCTTGACACAGGTCATGGAGCAGCAAGCCTAACTACCGCAGCTGCGCTTGAGGAGTTAGGCGCTGAAGTGGTAGTAATCAATGATGATTTTTCTGGCACTGACATCAACGTGAATTGCGGTTCAACTCATCTTGAACCACTCAAAGCATTGGTGAGTGCAACAGGAGCCTTTATTGGTATTGCTCATGATGGTGATGCTGATAGAGTTATGTTTGTTGACGAATCTGGTAATGAAATTGATGGCGATGTGGTTGAAGCAGTTTGTGCCCTTGACTTGAAAGAGCGTGATTTGCTTTCTGGAAATACTGTTGTTTCTACCGTAATGTGTAACCTGGGCTTTATTAAAGCAATGGAAGACGCAGAGATTTCTGTTATTCAGACAAATGTTGGTGACCGCTTTGTCCTACAGCAGCTTCGTCAGGGTGGGTATACACTTGGTGGCGAACAGTCTGGCCACATGATCTTTTTGGAGCATAATTCTACCGGCGATGGTTTGATTACCGCTTGTCAATTCTTGTGTGCTTGCTTACGCAAAGATGCTCCTGTATCTCAGGTTGCATCAGTTATGAAGCGTTTCCCTCAGGAGCTAATTAATGTAAAAGTAACGGACAAGCAGGCAGTTCAAACAAACGCCAAGATTCAGGAATGTATTGCTAAGCATGACAAGAATCTTGCAGGAATGGGTCGAATTCTTGTTCGTCCATCAGGTACGGAACCTTTGGTGCGTGTAATGGTTGAAGCAGAAGATGCTGCTCTCGCAAAGAGAGTTGCTCATGCGGTTGCACAGGTTATTACCGAAGAATTGGCATAAGAGCTATTTAGTAAGACATTCACCGAAATAGTATTACGCTTTTTGTTTTCATAACATCATTTTCTGAGTCCGTGCTACAATAGTGTTAACACGAAATATGAATTAGTAACACATTGGAGGACTCATGGAACTTAGTCGTCGTGATTTTATGAAAGCAGGCGGAGTTGGCATGCTTGGTCTTGCTTTGTCTGGAATGCTTTCCGGATGTGGATCAAGCAGCCAAAACGCTCATGCTTCTGTTTCCGGAAACAGCAATGAAGTAATTGTATCTATGACTGTTTCTTCTGAGCCAGCGGCTGGTTTTGATCCTATGTTTTCGTGGGGTTGTGGCGAACATGTACATGAGCCTCTTTTGCAATCTACTCTTATTACCACCGATAAGGACTTAAATTTTGTCAATGATCTAGCAACAGACTATTTTGTTTCGAACGATTGTCTTGTCTGGACTTTTAAAATTCGCGATGACGTAAAATTTACTGATTCTGTTGCACTGACTGCCTCTGATGTTGCCTTTACTATCAATACACTTCGTAATTCTGAGACTGCTGAAGCAGACTTATCCATGGTTGAAAAAGCAGTTGCTATTAGTCCAACTGAAGTAGAAATTCATCTAAATAAACCATTTAATGCTTTTCTTTACACCCTTGCAGTCATTGGTATCGTTCCTGAACATGCTTATGATTCAAAAACTTATGGTGAAAATCCTATCGGTTCTGGTAGGTACATGTTGGAGCAGTGGGATAAAGGTCAACAGGTAATTTTCCGTGCAAATCCTGATTATTATGGGCAAAAACCAAAGATGGAAAGATTGGTAGTTCTTTTCATGGAGGAAGATGCATCTCTTGCTGCCGCAAATGGTCAAAAGGTTGATATTGCTTATACTGCCGCAACAAAAGCATCCGCAAAACCAAAAGACTATGAATTATTCGTTTGCGATACTGTTGACTGTAGAGGTATTTCCCTTCCTTGTGTTTCTGAAGGGGGAACTAAAGAAGATAATGGAGAGGCGTATCCGCTTGGACACAACGTCTTATGCAATAGTGAAGTTCGGCGTGCTCTTATTTACGGTATAGACCGTGAAGTAATGATTGATAATGTTTTAAATGGCTACGGCAAAGTGTGTTATAGCGTATGTGATGGCATGCCTTGGGGTAATGAAGATCTAAAGTCTAAGACAGATAGAGACACTGCGAAAAAGACTATGGAAGACGCTGGTTGGGTTTTTGGTGATGACGGTATCTTCCAAAAGGAGAACCTTCGCGCAGCGTTTGAATTATGGTATCCGGTAAGCGATTCGGTTCGCCAGGCATTAGCTGAAGAAGTAGCAAACCAGGCTCGTGAATTTGGTTTCGAGATTACTCCTAAAGGTGGCTCATGGGATGGAGTAGATAACCTCTATACCAAAGAATACAGCCAGGCTGTTTTGTGGGGTTGGGGAGCTAATTCTCCAACGCAGCTCTATGATCTAATTAAATCAGATGGATGGGGAAACTTCCCTTCCTATGAAAGTGCCACCATCGATGCTCATCTTGACGCAGCACTTGCAACCAAAAAGATTGAAGACTCTTTTGATGAGTGGAAAAACGCACAGTGGGATGGTGTGGATGGTGTAGGTTATCAAGCTGGTGCATCGTGGCTTTGGCTAGTCAATATTGATCATTTGTATTTCAAGCGTTCAGGATTGAATGTCGCCGAACAAAAGCCTCATCCTCATGGTCACGGTTGGTCTTTGGTTAATAATGTAGACCAGTGGAGCTGGAATTAGGTTAGTGAAAACTAGATAACCTTGACGAAAAAGAAAGAGTTTAAGTGAAGGTATGTGCTCAATGTCTTCACTAGCGGTGTAATGGCTGAAGTAGTAATCCGAAATATTGTAAAGTTTTTGGTGCTGATGTTTGCTATCAGCATCGTAACTTTTTTCTTAGTTGGTATCTCCCCAGTAGATCCCGTGCAGGCTAATGTTGGTCAGGTTGCGTATGCTCATATGGGTGAAGAAAAACGAGCACAACTTGCTAGTTACTGGGGGCTTGATGTTCCTATTTGGGAGCGCTATTTCAATTGGTTGCTGGGTGTTTTACAGGGAGATATGGGTACCTCTCTTCGCTACAATGCACCTGTTGGCGAAGTGCTTGCAACCCGTTCGTTAAACACCCTTGCGTTAATGACTATTGCATGGGTTCTTAGTGGTGTTTTTGGTTTGGCACTAGGAGTAATTGCAGGAGTAAAAAAGGGAACCAAGCTAGATAAGGCAATAAAAGCGTACTGTTTTGTTTTGGCTTCTACTCCAGCGTTTTGGCTTGGCCTTATTATGCTCATTGTTTTCTCTGTTTGGTTAGGATGGTTTCCTTTAGGTTTTTCAGTGCCAATTGGAAAAAGCGCTGTCGATATTACAATTTTCGATTCAATTCACCATATGATTCTTCCCGCTTTAACCTTGTCGGTTATTGGTGTTGCGAATATTGCTCTCCATACTCGTGAGAAAACCATAGACATTATGGAGTCCGAGTATGTTCGTTTTGCTCGTGCACGCGGAATGGAAGAAAAAGAAATCGTAAAAACGCATGGACTGAGAAACCTAGTATTACCTGCTATTACTATTCAGTTTGCCTCTATCTCTGAAATATTTGGTGGTTCGGTATTAGTTGAGCAGGTCTTTTCGTATCCAGGTCTTGGTCAGGCGGCGGTTACTGCGGGAATTGGTGGTGATGCGGCTCTTTTGGTTGGTATTGCATTGGTATCAGCTGCTATTGTGTTTGGTGGCAATATGATTGCAAATATCCTCTATCGTATTGTTGATCCGCGCATCAAACAGGGAGGTGATTCCCTGTGAGACGCTTTTCGTTTCAGTCTAATGTATCGGCAAAATCGCAAGAGACGGCTACGGAAACTATGACAGCTCCTCTTCTGTCTGAGAATGTGTTTTATAAACCAGTTTTTGAAAAAGTGAATAACCGTAAAAAAACTTTCGTAGTATTTGTGGCTGCGTTTGCCCTTTTGGTTTTCGTTGCTCTTGCTGGTGTTATCTTAGCGCCACTTGCTACGGAAACAAATCTTGCGCAAAAAAACCTTGCACCAAGCCTCAATCATATTTTTGGTACCGATAATCTTGGTCGCGATATGTTTATTCGTACTATTTCAGGCCTTTCTACCAGTATCGGGATTGGTCTTTTAGCGGCGTTTGTTTCCTCTATTATTGCTCTGATAATGGGTATGCTAGCTGCGCTAGGAGGAAAGAAGATTGATGCTGCTATTACGTGGCTTATTGATCTTATGCTTGGCTTACCTCATATTGTTTTACTTATCCTTATTTCTTATGCCCTTGGTAAGGGATTCTGGGGTGTGTGTATTGCAGTAGCAGTAACGCATTGGCCAAGCTTGTGTAGAGTGGTTCGTGCAGAAGTGCTCCAAGTCAAGCAAAGTGTCTACGTTAAACAGGCGTACAAGTTTGGAAAAAGTCCAGTAGAGGTTGCAATTAAGCATATTGTTCCTGCAGTCTTTCCTCAGTATTTGGTAGGACTTATCCTGCTATTTCCTCATGCTATTCTTCATGAAGCGGGCGTTACCTTTTTGGGATTTGGATTACCTCCCGAAATGCCTGCAATTGGCGTGATTTTAAGTGAGTCAATGAATTATCTTTCCATGGGAATGTGGTGGCTTGCCTTATTCCCTGGTCTTGCGCTCCTCGCGGTGGTTCTGTTGTTCGATTTGTCTGGTCAATGTTTGAGAAAACTCATTGATCCTGCTCATGCTCAAGACTAGGAGGGGAGAAATGATAGAACTTCAACAGGAAAAAAATCACCGTGGTATTGGCGGCAATACTGCTGATTTTGACAGTGTTGACCATAGCGCTACTAACAAAGAGAGAGTCAATCATGAAAGCTTTGACCACAATGATGCCGAATGCCACCACCACCACTCTCATGCCCACTATTCAGCTCATGCGCATGGTCATCATCTTCTTCAGGTCGAAGATTTGTCAGTGTCTTTTACGATGTATGATCAACGTGATGGCCGGTGGTCAAGCAAGAGACGCGTTTCAAGAGTGATAGACAATCTTTCTCTTTCAGTGCACGAGGGAGAAATTCTTGCAATTGTTGGTGCTTCAGGTTCTGGAAAAACCCTTCTTGCTGATGCAATTATGGGCTTATATGCTTCGAATTCTACCGTTACGGGAACAATTTATTTTGATGGCGAAAAGCAAACGGCTGAATCTCTGAAAACGCTTCGAGGAAGAAAGATTGCGTTTGTTCCCCAAAGCGTAAAAAGCCTAAATCCTCTTATGAAAGTAGGAAAACAGATTGGCGGTTTGCCTGAAAAACGAGCTGAGCTCTTTTCTCGTTATGGCTTAGATTCTGAAGTGGAGCAGAAATATCCTTTCGAACTGTCTGGCGGTATGGCACGAAGAATTCTCCTTTGTACGGCACTTATTTCGAATCCTCAATTGATAATTGCAGACGAGCCTACTCCTGGTTTGGATTTGGAGCTAGCCGTAAAAGCAATGGCTGATTTTAGACAATTTGCTGATGAAGGAGGAGGAGTTCTTCTTATTACTCACGATATTGAGCTGGCTTTAAAAGTTGCCGACAGAGTGGCGGTATTTAAAGACGGAACAGTTGTGGAAGAGACTTCGGTTGAAAGTTTTGCTCATCCTGATTTGTTAAACCATCCTTTTTCCCGGATGCTTTGGCATGCGCTTCCTGAGCACGATTTTGTTGTTGAAAAGGGGTAGCGATGAGTACTCTTGAACTGAAAGATGTTTCATATTCATACACTGAGGATGCCAAAGTTTTATCCCATGTTTCTCTATCGGTTACACAAGGTCAGCGGATAGCGCTTTTAGCCCCTTCGGGTTTTGGTAAGTCGACCTTATGTAAGTTGGCTGCGGGATTTCTTGAGCCAGATACGGGAGAAGTTCTTTTTTCAGGCAAGCCACTCCCTAAAAAGGGCGTGTGTCCTGTTCAAATGATTTGGCAGCATCCCGAACACGCAATAGACCCTCTTATTACTATTCGTTCATCACTCGAAGAAGCAGGCCCAATTGATTTTGAACTTCTTCGAAGGGTTGGCGTCAAAGAAGAGTGGCTCAGTAGATATCCTCGCGAACTATCGGGCGGTGAGCTTCAAAGGTGCTGTATAGCTCGTGCGTTGAGAGTAAAACCGCAGTTTATTATTGCTGACGAAATATCAACCATGCTTGATGCTATTACGCAAGTCCAGATTTGGGATGTGCTTCTTTCTTATGCGAAAGAAGAGAATATTGGCATGCTATTAGTGACTCATTCTAATGCGTTAACCAAAAGAATTGCTACCGAAACCTACGAGCTTTTGTAAGTACTATTCCAAGTAGTGAGGCTATGTTATAATATCCAGCTGCACTATGTAAATTAGTTTGTTAACTTCATATAGGAAGGTAGGCATATATGTCAGGCCACTCAAAATGGGCTACAACAAAGCACCGTAAAGCTGCTCAGGACGCTAAACGTTCCGCTTTGTTTTCCAAGCTTTCTCGTAACATTACCGTAGCTGCTAAAGAAGGCGGCGATCCAAACCCAGACAATAACGCTTCTCTTGCTGCAGCTATTGATAAAGCTAAGGCAAACTCCTTGCCTAAAGACAAGATTAAGACTGCTATTGATAAGGCATTTGGTTCTGGCAAAGATGCAGCTAATTATGAAACTGTAATCTATGAAGGTTATGGCCCTTGTGGTATTGCAGTATATTGTGAAGCTTTGACCGATAACCGCAATCGTACTGCTTCTGACGTTCGTGCAGCATTTAGTCACAGTGGCGGTAACTTAGGCACTTCTGGTTCTGTTGCATTTCAGTTTGAGCGTAAAGGTCAGATTCTTGTTGAGAAGATTATTAAATCTGAAGAGAAGAAGGTTGCTGACATCGAGAATGCTGTTGATGAAGATGAATTCATGATGGCAGTTGCAGAAGCTGGTGGAACCGATTACGAAGATGCTGAAGATGAATGGGTAGTTTATACTGCACCAAACGAGCTTATTGCGGTAAAGAAAGCTTTGGAGGAGCAGGGTATTCAGACAAAGGGTGCTGAATTTACCATGGAACCTACTACCCCAAACGAGATTACCAATGTTGCGGACGCTAAGAAGGTAATGCGCCTTATCGATCGTCTTGAGGAGTTGGAAGATCTTCAGAACGTATATCACACCATGGAGATTTCTGACGAAATCGCAGAACAGCTTGATGATTAATTGGCGTTTTTAGTTATCAAACTTCTAACTATAAAAAGAGTAGAAACCACTCTTTTATCAGCCTAAACATATAATAGCGATAAACCGAGCTGGGAAATCCAGCTCGGTTTATCTTGTCTTTTCTTGCCATTTTTATAAATCAAACAGCTGTGTTATATTGCCAAATTTGATTTATGTATTTCAGGGTTGAGCTAAGTTAAAACAGGCTCTTCTGCTAGAATGGACAACAGAACTAACACCATAAACAAACTACTAAAACGAACCACGGTGTAAAAATTTTGCCAAAACAAACAAACATACTATCCTTTGATGAAGCGCGCGCTGCTTCAGGTTCTCGTATTCGCAATCATTCCTCGCATCAGGTTTATCAAGTTTCTTCAGAGCAGAGGGATTCTTATCGCACTCAGGGTTCATCGTATTCATCTCAAAGAAGTGCTCGTTTATATGAAGGGCAAACCAATTCGCACGGAAGTGCTTATGGTGATACTCGTAGCAGTTTTCAAGCGGATATGCGCGGTGTCGCACATAGAGTATCTAATCAAAGGACTCTAAGAGATTCTCAGTTTAGCGATCCTCGCTTCACTTCTCGAAACCGCAAGACAAGTCAATCTGATCGAGCCTATTCTGCAGCTCGGCCAAATTCGCAGCGAGCTTCCCGTGTTTCCTACGAAACAAGAGGGGGAGTTGAGAGCCCTTTACGCACACAGCGAGCTCAAAACAACGTAGGTACACGTGGATATGATCAACGAAAAACTACGGTAAGAACTCAGCGTTCTTCGCTTGATGTTCCTCCAAGGGTGGGTGCTCAAAGAGTTTCTTCTCAGTCTTACAAAAACACGCAATCCAACACTGAAAGAAACCGTTTGCGCACCAATTCTATTTCAGACAACCATCCAGCAGGTAATTTGTCGTATGGGGTTCGTAACTCATGGGAGCAGCAGGAGCAGGAAGAAGAGTGTTTGCAAAATCAAACTCCTCAAAAAGCTTCCTTAACCGATTCCCTGAAAAAGAAGATGCGTTCTGCTAAAGCGGAAAAGCAGTTTAATCGCACTATTGGTTCTGACGATACCTCTGCAGAATCGGGAAGTCGTGCTGCGTTATACGAGATGCGCATGGGTAAAACTCATCGACGCACAACTGAAATGCAGAATACTCAAACCTCTGGCGGTAAAAAGAAAAAGAAAATCGGTCATTCTTTATCAGGAGTTGCTTCTCGTTTAGCGGCAACTGCAACGATAATTGTGCTCTTCTGTGGCGTGTTGCTCTATCAGCCGGTGGCAGATTTGTATAACGAAACAAGAAAAATTCAGAAACTCGAAGCAGAATACCAAGCACTTGAAGAACATAATGTAGCTCTTCAAGCAGAAGTAGACTTCCTTAAAACCGATGAAGGTCTCGAAAGCTATGCTCGTGAACAGTATGGGCTTATTGGATATGGAGAACATCAGGTAGTTGTTGAGAATGTTTCTTCCAGTATTGATAAGACGGCGGTTACTAATGCGGGTCATACCGTTTTAACTTCAGGCGTTAAAACTCCTGATACTTGGTATTCGGGCGTTCTTGATATTGTTTTTGGGTATAAGGAATAGGGGTAGCTATGCGCGTTGCTGCAATTGATATTGGAACAGTAACGTGTCGTCTTCTTATTGCAGAGATAAAAGACGAAACACTCATTGAATTAACTCGTCACTGCGAAATCACCAATCTTGGTATAGGCGTTGACGAAACAGGCGTATTACAGACAGATGCTATTGAGCGCGTTGTGAACCAGATTGCACGCTATCAGGAAATTATTGCATGCTATCAATGCCCTGAACATCCAATTAAGACAGTTGCTATTGCTACCAGTGCAGCACGAGATGCTTCTAACTCTTCTGAACTCATAAATTCGCTGAAAGAAATTGGGGTAGATCTATCAGTAATCCCTGGTGAGGTTGAAGCATCACTTTCTTTTAAGGGCGCTTCATGCAATTATGCAAACGAAAACCTACTTGTTCTTGATATTGGTGGCGGCTCAACTGAAGTTGTGTTCGGCAAAGCGCACAAAGAGCCAAGCCTGTTTCACTCTTTTGATATTGGTTGCAGAAGAGTTACTGAACGTTTCTTGCATAACGATCCTCCTTTGCCTTCAGAGCTTAAACAAGCGCAAGAATGGATTGTTGAATCAATGAGTCCTTGGTTTGATAAAGCATTTGAACAAGGTTATTCGATTGATAGAATTGTTGCGGTTGCTGGTACTGCAACTACTTCGGTATCGGTGCATAAACATATGGAAGTTTACGATTCTGGTTTAGTTGATAAAACGGTGATGACTTTACCAGACTTACGAAATGTGTATGAGCAGTTCTGTGCTGTGCCTCTTGAGCAGCGAAAAGAAATTGTTGGTCTGGAACCTAAACGAGCTTCGGTAATTATTGCAGGAATGCTTATTCTATTAACCGTTTTGTCGTTGACCGATAAAACAAGCTATACCGTAAGTGAATCAGACATTTTGCAAGGTATCGTTATGACTAACCAAGATAGTTAGTCTATAATAACTTTTGAACGTAACGATTTAAGTGCTTTTCGAGCACTTAATTTTTGTTCACCTAACGAAGGGGTTAATGTGGTCGATTTCGGCACATTTTTAGGAATGCTGATAAGCAATCCAATCTTAATTGTGATTCTCGCATTGACATTGGGGGCTACTGTTGTAAATGGTGCTACTGATGCCCCTAATGCTATTTCTACCGTTGTTGGAACAAGAACCATGAGTCCTGGTAAGGCCATTATAATGGCCGCAATCTGTAACTTTGTTGGTCTTTTGGTAATCGTTTCTATTAATTCAGCTGTTGCAAACACCATTTTTAACATGGTTAATTTTGGCGATGATGTTCATTACGCTCTACTCGCTCTGGCAGCGGCTATGATTTCCATTATTGTATGGGGCGGTGCTGCATGGGCGCTTGGTATCCCAACAAGCCAAAGCCATTCGCTTATTGCGGGTCTTACGGGTGCCGCAATTGGTGTAATGAGCGGTGTTGATGGTATTAATATTGACGCATGGATGCTGGTTATTTATGGATTAATTATTTCCAGCTGTTTGGGCTTTGCCTGTGGTTATGTCTTTACTAAAGGGTTGGAGAAACTCTGTGGAGGAATGGATCGTCGTAAAACTACTGGCTTTTGGAATTGGGCGTTAAAAATTGCAGGTGCTGGTGTTGCTTTAATGCACGGTGCGCAAGACGGACAAAAATTCCTTTCTATTTGCATGTTAGGCATTCTTCTCTGTATGGGCACTACGAATACGGCCGATGTTCAATTTCCGTTATGGCTTATTATCCTTTGTGCTGCTTCAATGGGTCTTGGAACCGCCGTTGGAGGAAAAAGAATCATTAAATCAGTTGGCCTCGATATGGTAAAAATGGAGCCTTATCAGGGATTTGCAGCATCTGCTTCAACGGTCTTCTGTCTGGCACTTTCTACCTTTACTGGTATGCCTGTTTCCACGACTCAGACAAGCACTACAGCCATTATGGGCGTTGGTGCATCAAAGCGTCTTCGTGCCGTGAAATGGGATATGGCAGGTAATATGGTTTTGACCTGGATTCTTACTTTCCCTGGTTGTGGAATTATTGGTTTTGTACTGGCAAAAATCTTTCTCTTGTTCTAAACTAGACGAGTCATTGATGAAAATGCCGAAAACCAATAAGCTTATTCATAAGCTTTTTTGCTGAATTTTTTTACTATTTTTGTTATGATAGTGCAGCTTAGTAAGTAGGCAAAATAAGGGAGCGTGGCGGAATTGGCATACGCAGCGGACTTAAAATCCGCCTCCTTACGGATTGAGGGTTCGAGTCCCTCCGCTCCTACCAGTTCTTTAGATGCTTAATGCATATCTTTTTGGAATCGGTGCTGCTTTGTCTGCTTTCAATAATTAGTATGGAAAGCGTAAATCATGACATTAGCAAACGAGCTTTTTAATCGTTCAGACATCGCTTTAGAATTCAAAAAGTTTACTGAAGGCGATGCTTCATTTTTCGAAAACAAATATCCTGGCAAAAATATTTTCGAAGCGTTTTTATCTCACTATGCTGATACTGCTAGTTTGGTGGTAAATAGTTTTATTCCAGTAGGTAGTCATCCTGATATGGACAAGTATCTCTATGATCCTTTGACTACATACAGTGAGAATGCCGGCAAACGCCATAGGCCATTGGTTTGCGTTCTTGCCAACTTGGCAGTAAAAGGTAACCCTGAAAAAGCATTTTCTTCTGCAGCAGCTATTGAGCATTTTCATACCGCTGCGTTAATACATGATGATATTGCTGATGATGCTCAGCTTCGTCGTGGTGAGCCTTGCATGCATCTTGTTCAGGGTGAAGGCTTAGCAATCAATGCAGGTGACTTGGCTTTGTCTCTTGTAAACGGCATTGTAATGCGCGACGAAAACTTGGATGATTCTCTTAAAGTTCGTGTAGCACTTGAACTTGTGTCTATGGCACAAAGTACCGTAGAGGGTCAGGCGCTTGATATTGGTTGGGCTCGTGATAGCCGGTATGACATTACTGTTGAAGACTATCTTACTATGGCAACCCATAAAACCGCTTACTACTCTGGTGCAGTTCCTTTAGCTATTGGTGCTATTACTGCGGGTGCTTCTTCTGAAGTTGTAGAGGGCCTTCGCGATTATGGCATGAAAACAGGTCTTGCGTTCCAGATTCAAGATGATTTGCTTAACCTTATCGGTACTAAAGAATCTAAAGAGAAGGATTACCGTTCTGACATTACCGAAGGTAAAAGAACACTTTGTGTAGTGCACGCTCTTGCTTGTAGCGATAAAAAAGATCGTTTGATAGAGATTCTTTCTTCTAAAGAAACTAATCCTGTTGTTCTTGAGGAAGCAGTTTCTATCCTTCAAGAAGCTGGCTCTATTGACTTTGCTCGAGAATATGCCGAAAAGCTTGTTGAACAGGCAAAACAGAATCTTTCGGACTATGTTGAGCCTTCTCTTGCCTATGATTTGCTTGTAGCAATGGCTGATTGGTTTGTAAGTCGTTTAAAGTAGGGCGTCATGGTGAAGTATTCTCAAGGGGATTCTGGTTTAGCAATTGAAGATATTCAGAAGAAACTTGTTTCATTAGGTTTTCTTTCTGAAACTAAAGAATTAGGTATCTTTGACCAGGAAACCTCCGATGCGCTTGGTGAGTTCTGCAAAGAACAGCAGCTTGAGTATAGTGGGGAAGTGACCGATAGTATTTGGTCTCGCTTGGTAGATTTAACCTACGAGCTTGGTGATAGAACTTTATATCTACGCGTTCCTTATTTTCATGGAAACGATGTAAAAATGCTTCAGCATGCCTTAAATGTGCTTGGTTTTTCTTGCGGTGATGAAGATGGCATGTTTGGACCTAATACCGAAGATGCTCTTCGCCGATATCAACTTAATTTAGCACTTCCTTCTGATGGTATTGCTGGTTCTTATACATTCAGGTCTATTATTAACCTCCAGCATTCTTGGAAAGATAAAGATTCTGCTATGTCTGTTCCTCATCTCGGATTTGCGCGTGCTTCTGAGGTGTTGGAGCAAAACATTATCTGTCTTTTTGGTACGGGTGAGTTTGCGCGCTCAATTGCAGGACGTATGTCAAATCTTGCAACGGCAACTAATCCTGCTTCAAAAATCGTAAGTGCTGAGTCTCTTCTTGTTGAACCTTCTTCTGAGACTGTCTTTATTCAGATTCTCGAAAAAGGTCAGAGCGCTCCTGCCGACATTCCTCAGGTAGTGTTTGAGCCAGAAGAATATCTCTCTTTACGTATTAAACAAGCATTTAAAACTGCTCAAAAGAAAACCCATCGCTTTGCTATTAGTCTCCCTTCAGAGGGATGGCTTGATGCAGGTGAAGAGAGAAGTGCGCAACATTTTGCTATCGTCTTACTTGATGCATTATGTGCTGCCTTGGTTTAGCATAATCCGAACAAGATAATCATATTAAGAAAGAATTACCACCTCAAAGGGGTGGTATACTTGTTTAGTCTGTAGTTCTTAGATCGAAAGGACTCTATGAAAGCTTCGGCAATTATTCTTGCTGCGGGTCAAGGTACTCGCATGAAATCAAAAAAACCTAAAGTAGCTCATGAAGTTTTAGGAAAGCCCCTTGTTCGTTGGGTTGTTGACGCTGCAAAAAATGCAGGTATTTCATCGATAGTAAGTGTGGTTGGCCACGGTCGTGAATTAGTTACTCCTTTGCTGGAAGACACAACGCTTGCTATTCAGGAAGAGCAGTTAGGAACTGCTCATGCGGTGACTATTGCTCTTGAATCGTTCGATTCGCTTGAGGGCTCTGTTGTTGTTCTGACGGGAGATTCTCCTCTAATTCGTGCTGAAACAATTAGAGAATTGGTTGATCTTCGAGAAAAAGAAGATGCTGCTTGCGTTGTTTTAACTATGAATATTGACAATCCTTTTGGATATGGTCGCATTGTTCGTGATGAAAAGGGCGATGTTTGTAAGATTGTTGAGCAGAAAGACTGTACTGAGTCTCAGGCTCAAATCAAAGAATGCAACTCAGGTTTTTATTGCTTTGATGCCAAGGTTTTGTCTGACGCTCTAAAAAAAGTTTCAACTAATAACGCTCAAGGTGAGTATTACTTAACTGACGTATTGGGTATTGCGCGCGAAGAGGGTCGTATTGTTTTGGGCCATGTTGCTAAGGATTCGAGCGAGTGTTTGGGGGTAAATTCTCGTGTTCAGTTAGCTGAGGCAACGAAAATCCTTCAAAATCGCATCAATACCTACTGGATGGAACAAGGTGTAACCATGACTGATCCGAATACCGTTTGGATTGGTCCTGATGTGGAGCTTTCTTCAGATGTAGAGCTTCTTCCAAATGTAATGATTTATGGTGCATCGAAAGTAGGGGAAGACACCGTTATTGGTCCAACCTGCCGAATTGTTGATACCGTAATTGGTCAAAGCTGTGTATTAGAAGAAACTATTGCGCTTGAAGCTCAGATTGATAACGGCGCTTCGTGCGGTCCTCGTGCTTATCTTCGTCCTGCAGCTCACTTATGTGAAGGTGCTAAAGCAGGCACGCATGTAGAAATTAAAAAATCTACTATTGGCAAAGGTTCGAAGGTTCCTCATTTGTCATATGTTGGTGATGCAACAATTGGTTCCGATGCAAATCTTGGTGCTGGAACTATTACCTGTAACTATGATGGTGAAAACAAGTGGCCAACTACCATTGGGGATCGTTCCTTTATTGGAAGTGACACTATGTTAGTAGCTCCTGTAGTTATTGGTAAAGACACTCTTATTGGAGCAGGTTCGGTAATTACTTCCGATGTTCCTGATGGTGCTCTTGGTTTAGGCCGTGCACGACAGTTTGTAAAAGAAGGATATAAAGAGGTAAAAAATTAACTCTCACAGAAACTCTTATCTTTGTTATAAGGGTTTCTTTCTTTTCAGGTAATATAGGTCAAGGGAAATCCCGCGACGTAAACACTACACAAAGAGGTCAAACAAAAAATGAGCAACATGACAAAAACAATGGCAGTTTTTTCTGGTTCAACTTATCCAGAATTGGCAGAGGAGATTGCTAAAGAGCTTGGAGTAAAACTGGGCGATATTCGTCTTGAAAAGTTTGCAAATGGCGAAATTTATGCACGCTATATGGATTCGGTTCGTGGTGCTGATGTGTTTTTGATTCAGTCGGTAGCTGGTCCAAATGTAAATGATGCATTGATGGAGCTCCTTATTATGGTTGATGCAGCAAAGCGTGCTTCTGCTCGTACCATTACTGCAGTGCTTCCTCATTATGGTTATTCACGTCAGGACCGCAAAGCTGCTCCACGTGAACCAATTACGGCAAAGCTTGTTGCCGACATGCTTACTACTGCAGGTGTTGATCGCACTATCACTATTGATTTGCACCAGGGTCAGATTGAGGGTTATTTCGACACTCCAGTAAACCACCTCACCGCTTTGTGGCTTATGGCGGATTACTTTATGGCAAAGAATTTAGACACTTCTAATCTCTGCATTGTATCTCCTGACTTAGGTCGTGCAAAAGCAGCTAAGAAGCTTGCAGGTATCATGGGTGCTGAACTGGTAATTCTTCATAAAGATCGTCCAAAGCATAACGCTGCAGAGATTACTGCTCTTATTGGTAATGTTGAAGGAAAAACTTGCATTTTGAATGACGACATGATTGACACTGCTGGCTCTATTACTGCTGCAGTTTCAACATTGAAGAAAAACGGCGCTGAAAAGGTATATGTATGCGCTACTCATCCAGTATTTTCTGGACCAGCATATGAGCGCCTTGCTTCTCCTGAGATTGAAGAGGTTGTTGTGTGCAACACAATCCCTATTCCTGAAGAGCATTTAGGCGGTAAGATTAAGCAGGTTTCAGTTGCGCCTTTGTTTGCTCGTGCAATTCAAAATGTTTTTTACAACAATTCTATTGCTGTTTTGTTTGATAAGGACTTTGCTCTTTAACCGCTCTTTTGTATACGTAATATCTTCTAAAGCCCTTAGGTGTTCTGCCTTAGGGCTTTAGATTTGTATAATACGTTTCGTATTTCTTTCATTAGATTGGACTTTACATGGTTCTCATTGTTGGTTTAGGTAATCCGGGCAACGAATACGCCCATACTCGCCATAATGCTGGTTTTGACACTATTGATCTTCTGGCTGAAGAGCTGAGGGTTAATTACTGGAAAAACACTGGTGGTGCATTAGTTGGTACGGGAAAAGTATCGCTGAGTGATGGAAGCGTCACTGAGGTTCTTCTGGCTAAGCCTCAGAGTTATATGAATCTTTCGGGTGGTCCTGTCCAGAACCTCGTAAAGAGCAACAATCTTAATCCTGAAGAAATAGTTGTTATTCATGATGAGCTTGATATCCCTCAAGGCACTATTAAAGTAAAAAAAGGTGGAGGTCATGCAGGCCATAATGGATTAAAGTCCATCATTGCGAAGTGTGGTACTCGTGAGTTTATTCGAGTAAGAGTAGGAATTGGTCGTCCTCCAGGACGCATGCCGGTACCTGATTATGTTTTATCGTGTCCGCGCAAAAATGACAAAGACGATTTTGAAGAAGCAGTTCATAAGGCATCTTTGGCTTGTCTTTCACTTATAAAAAACGGTTTAGCAAAAACACAATCTGAATTTAATTCGTAGGAGTTCTATGCGATAATAAATCCTGAAAGAAGAGAAATCAGGTTTGTTATGCGTGCGCGAATTAATATTAAACCAGCCGATGGGCTGGCAGCTTCTTGTATTGAGAATCAGTTTCATCTTCCTCGATTTATTGCAGATGTGCTTGTTTCTCGTGGCGTAGATACTCCCGAAAAAGTTGAGGGGTTTCTTAACACCTCTCTTGATGTTGATTGGTTAAATCCTTATAAGATAAAAGGGATGGACCAAGTTGTTGAAGCGCTTTCGCTCGCTATCAAAGAAAACAAGCGCATTCTAGTATTTGGCGACTTTGATCTTGATGGAATATCTGCAACTTCTTTGATGTCACGCGCTCTTGAAGAATTAGGGTGCGATGTTGTTCCGTTTATTCCCCTTCGTTTTGAAGAAGGCTACGGTTTAACCGACGAAGCTCTTAATCGAGCAAAAACTTACAATCCTGATGTAATTATTACGGTTGATAACGGAATTGCGGCAAAGCGTGAAGTTGCCATTCTTAAATCATGGGGAATTGAGGTAATAGTTACCGACCACCATGAACCATCCGACTTGGTGCCAGAAAACGTTCCGCTTGTTGATCCAAAATGTGAAAACGGCCCAAGTGCTATTCTTTCTGGTGCAGGTGTTGCTCTTAAAGTCATACAGGCATTAGGAGGACGCTTTGGTATGCCGCATTTGTGGCGTAAATACGTTGATTTAGCAACCTTAGGTACCGTTGCTGATCTCATGCCTATGCGTGAAGAGAACCGCGCGCTGGTATCTGAGGGTGTAAAGATGATAAATCAAGACCCTCGCCCCTGCATTAAAGCATTGATTGAAGTAAGCAATTGTGCAGATAAAGCAATCACTGCTTCCAATTTAAGCTTTACGTTAGTTCCTCGTTTAAACGCTGCAGGAAGAATGGGAAACGCTCAGTTGGCGCTCGATCTTCTGTTGTGCGATGATTACGCGCAAGCTGTTTTGCTTGCTGAACAATTAGAAGAGACTAATACGAAAAGACGAATAATTGAGTCTGAACTAGCCGATGTTGCTATTGCAGAGGCTGAAGCGATATATAACGGTCAGCGTGCGTTAGTGGTAGCTGGAAGAGGTTGGCATGAAGGCGTAAAAGGAATTGTTTCTTCACGTCTTTGTAATAAGTATGGAGTTCCTTCTATTCTATTTACTATTGATGGTCAAGAAGCACGCGGTTCAGGAAGAAGTATTGGACAAGTTAATCTTTTCAAAGCAATTGAGTCTTGTAGTGATTTGCTAACGCGATTTGGTGGACATGAAGCAGCGGTGGGAGTAACACTTCCAACCAAAAACCTCCCTGAATTCTATGAGCGTCTCTGCGCATATATGGACGCTCTTCCTGATGAGGCATTTCGTCCACGTATTGAAGTTGATGCTGAAGTAGACTTGTCGGAGCTAACTCTCGAAAATGTGTCTAAGCTTGATATTCTTGCTCCTTTTGGTCAGGAAAATCCTACTCCAAAATTTCTTGCTCATAATGTTTTGTTTGCTCAAGGGCGAGCAGTGGGAGCTGATAAGAATCATCTCTCTTGTACGCTTACTAATGGACAAGCAAACCTTTCCTCTATTATGTTTCACTGCTCAACAATTAATGAGTTGCTTTCTTGCGATAGCGTCCTTGATGCAGTTTTTGAGCTCCAAATTGATCAGTGGCGTAACAAAAAAACGGTTAAAGCAGTTTTGTCGAGCTTAACTCCTGTTGAGCCTTGCCCCGCAATGGATTTTTACTTCAATCCTGAAGATGTTCAGTTTGTTTCTCAATTGGTTGCAGATTTCGATGAGTCTGGCGCAGTTTTTGATGAGAGTTTTTCTTGCAGGGAAAAGGGGTCTTCATGCATATGTGGGGAGGATACCAATAATTGCACCTGTCATGATAAACGGGCCTGCTGGGAAGCAATAGCTAATGATGTAAAAGCGCTCAATAAAGCGTTAATAACCTCATTTATTGGAGATAATGCGCTTCATCCTTCTCAGGAGAAAGCCTTATCTATTCTTGATAAGGGTGAATCCCTTCTTGCGGTAATGGGTACTGGAAGAGGAAAATCGCTTATATTCCATCTCCATGCTGCCTCACTTGCTCTACAAGGAAAGGGAGCAAGTATTTTTATCTATCCTTTGCGAGCGCTCATTTCTGATCAGGCATTTCACTTAAAGCGAATGTTGGGTTCTTTTGGTTTGACTGTTTCTGTTTTAACAGGGGAATCAACCCCTAATCAGCGCAAAGAAGCAATGGAAGCACTTCGTCGAAATGAAGTAGATATTCTGCTTACTACTCCTGAGTATCTTTATTACCATGTTGATGATTTTGAAGAGGTCAAGATTGCGTTTGTTGCCATTGATGAAGCTCACCATGTAGGTCAGTCTCGTCAGGGGTATAGGCCTTGTTATGGACAGCTTGATAAAATCTTAGACAAGTTGAATACTCCTCAGGTTCTTGCTTTGAGCGCTACGGTAAACGATATCATTGCTGATGTTGTTCGAGGTACATTCGCTATAGACAATACGGTGTGCGATGATCACGTGAGAGAAAACCTTCAAATTGACGATTGCCGCAATATTAAAAAGCGTGACGGGTATTTGATGAAAATCGTTTCCCGCGGTGAGAAGACAATTATTTATGTAAATTCACGAATGGAATCAATTATGCTGGTGCGAAAACTCCGTACCATGCTTCCTCAGATTGCGCCTCAAATTGGTTTTTATAATGCAGGCTTATCAAGACTTGAAAGAACAAAGGTAGAAGGTTTATTTCGAGACAACACGTTGTGTGTTCTTGTTGCAACTTCTGCTTTTGGCGAAGGGGTAAACATTCCTGATGTTCGTCATGTGGTGTTTTATCATATGCCGTTTAATGAAGTTGAATTTAACCAGATGGCTGGACGTGCTGGTCGCGACAACCAAAAAGCATGTATCCATTTGCTTTTTGGAAAGCAGGATGCATCTGTTAATCAATCACTTCTTAATGAAAGTACGCCAAGCCACGAAGATATGGGCCAAATATATCGTTATATTCGCTCACTTCAGCGAAGCTATTCAAATCAATTATTTGAAACTACTACCGAATTGATTGCTCTTGGGGTCAACCAGGCGTTTCCTTCTTTTTCTATCGCTTCTAAACAGGTAGAATGCGCACTAAGCGTTTTTAACGAACTGGGCTTGATTGAGCTTGCTCAAGATGGATCGGATTCTTATTTCAAAAAGAAAGATAGTTCTTTTGTCGAGGAAAGAGTGAGAACTGTCGACTATTCTATTCCGTTCAAGATTCATGTAGTGGATTATCAGGGCAAGGTTGAGCTTATTAATTCGGTTCGTTATAGCGAAGGGGTAGGGGAATTGGAGGATTTCCTCTCGTTTAAAAATTGGGTTTTAAAAGCATCATCTAAAGGCCTTGAAGACCATATTCGAAAGCCAATGCTTCCTCATGATTACTTGTAGGTGACCATAATGATTGAAGAAGTTAAAAAAAACAGCACACAAACAGCCCAACTGCTTGCAATGCAGTCTACACTTGCTGCCGCAGAAGCTCAAAAGAGTGAAATAGACAAGCCTAATGATGTCAGTGGGGCACAAAACAAGGTTGAGCACACACACGATTTTGAAGCAAAGGATTCTTCACCAGTAGAAAACACTGAGGAAGAAAACCGTTCAACTGATATTGTTGTGCCTAATATTGACCCTGCTATCATTGCTGCAACAGCAGCTCCTGCAGGCGCAACACCAGAGAATCGATTCAGTGTTCTTGAGCAAATGGTTGCAGGGTATCTCAACGAAGAAGATCAAGCCTTGCTTAATAAGGCTTTTTCTTATGCAAATGAAAAGCATGCAGGTCAAAAGCGTAAATCGGGAGAGCCTTTTGTTATTCATCCGGTAGAGGTTGCAATTATTTTGGCAGACTTACACATGGACGTCGAAACGCTCTGTGCTGCTATTTTGCACGATACGGTTGAGGATACTGATGCAACAAAAGAAGAAGTTTCACAGTTATTTGGGGAGCAGGTTGCTGAACTTGTTGATGGCGTAACAAAGATTACGAAGCTTGAAGTGGGCGACTTGAATGACGAACAAGCAGAGACTTTCCGCAAGATGCTTGTTGCAATGAATAAAGACATTCGCGTTATGGTTATTAAACTTGCGGACCGTCTTCATAATATTCGTACTCTTTCAGCACTTAGAGAAGATCGCCGTATTTTTAAATCGCGTGAAACTTTGGAAGTGTATGCTCCTATTGCGCATCGCTTAGGTATTAGTTCTATTAAGTGGGAACTGGAAGACTTATCGTTTTATTATCTTGAACCTCAAAAGTTCAAAGCAGTGTCTCGTATGGTTTCTGAAAGCCGTGCTGAACGTGAGGCGTATTTAGAGAACATCATTAATATTCTTCATGATGAAATGAGCAAGATTGGTGTTTCAGCTCAGATTATGGGCAGGCCAAAGCATCTGTATTCCATCTATAACAAGATGGTAAAGCGAGGAAAAGGATTCTCTGAAATTTACGACCTCATTGCTGTTCGTATTATTACTTCTTCAGTAAAAGATTGCTATTCCGCTCTTGGTGCAGTTCATACCTTATGGCATCCAATGCCTGGTCGTTTTAAAGACTATATTGCTATGCCAAAATTTAATATGTATCAGAGTTTGCACACAACTGTTATTGGTCCAGCTGGTAGACCTCTTGAGGTGCAGATTCGTACTGAAGAAATGCATCGCCAAAGTGAATATGGTGTTGCGGCACACTGGCGCTATAAAGAAAAGGGCGGCAAGGGCTCCGATACTAACTTCGATAAACAAATTGCGTGGCTTCGCGAAATGGTTGACTGGCAAGATGAAACGAAGGACTCTCGTGAGTTTTTGAAGTCGTTGAAAGTTGATCTTGCTCCAACTGAGGTTTATGTATTTACGCCAAAAGGTAAGGCCATGAGCTTGAGAGCTGGTTCAACTCCAATTGACTTTGCGTATGCTATTCACACTGAAGTTGGCCACCATTGTGTAGGTGCAAAAGTAAATGGTTCTATCGTTCCGTTAACGTATGAGCTTCAACTTGGCGATCGTGTTGAGATTCTTACTCAGAAAAGCGCTGGTCCATCACGAGGTTGGCTCAATATCGTAAAGACTCCTTCTGCTCGTTCAAAGATTCGTTCGTACTTCTCAAAAATGAATCGATCGGACGACTTGCAGGCAGGTCATGATAAGCTTTCTCGCGAAATGCGCAAGCATGGCATGGGAATTTCTAGCGCTCAGAGTGCTCGTGCAGTAAAGCAAGTTGCTGAAGCTATGGGTTTCAAGGATACCGATACCTTGTTAGTAAATATTGGCGCAGGTAAAGAAAGCGCTCAGCATGTAGCAAATAGGCTCCTTAAGATTTTGGTAGATAAAGGTACTGAAGAAGCAAAGAAGCCAAGTATTGGTTTCTCAACTTCCTCAACAGGCAAAATGCCTCCAATGCTTACCAGCGTTAAACGCCCAAAGAAGCATGCAACTCATAGCGAGAATGGCATTGTGGTTGAAGGCATTGACGATGTATTAGTGCGTCTATCTCGTTGCTGTAATCCTGTTCCGGGAGATAAGATTGTTGGTTTTGTAACGCGTGGTCGAGGTGTTTCTGTTCATAGAGCAGACTGCCCAAATGCGCAAGAATTACTAAAGCATCCTGAGCGAATTATCCAAGTATCGTGGGAGCGTGAGGGTGCTTCCAAAGCTTCTTCGTATCAGGTTGAGATTTCAGTTCAAGCGCTTGATCGTATGAATCTGTTGCTCGATGTTGCCAAGGTTCTTTCTGACTTTGGTGCAAATGTAACAAGTGTTACTTCAAATACCCATCGTGACCAGATGGTTGATATGCATTTCTTATTCCAAGTTTCCGACACTTCTAACATTGATGCAATTTTGCAGAAGTTGAGAGAGGTAAATGGAGTGTTTGATGCTCATCGTGTTATGGCTCAAGTTGGAACAAGGAAAAAGAATAAGAATCAAAAAAAGAAATAAGTAATTCATGAAGTTTGTTTAATTTTTGTTTTAGCAAAGCTGTAAGCATGGTATGAACATAAGAAACAAAAGGTTATTGTTCTTTGAGAGGGAATACCCATGAAAATTGAAATTAAGCGTGACAAAAACTCATTTGTAATTAAGGGTGCTTGCCTTGATGCCTGTTTTAATGTTTTGGGTCCTGTTATGACCAATTCCTATGTTTTAACCGACGGCGAATCAACCATTGCGGTAGACCCATCGGCGGATGCTGATAAGATTATCGCTATGCTTAAAGGAAAAAAGCTTGATGCAATATTTGTAACTCATCATCATCACGACCATACGGGTGCATTAAAGGAACTGAGAGATAAAACAGGAGCAAAGGTTTACGCTTCTGAAGTTGATGCAACAATAATTGAGAATCAAACCCCAGGAGATCCTTACCTTAGTGCTGAATCTTGTCCCGTTGATGTGAAGTTGCGCGATAAGGATAAGGTGAGAGTAGGCTCTTTAGTGTGGAAGGTGATTGCAACGCCAGGTCATACGCCTGGTAGCATCTGCTTCTTCCTTGATTCTGAACAGACTAATCATCCTGAAAGACCCCACCTTCTTATTTCGGGCGATACCTTGTTCTGCGGCACTATTGGTCGAACCGATTTTGAGGGCGGTAACATCAAGGATATGCGCGCGTCTTTACGAAAGCTCTCTCAACTTCCTGGTGATACTTTGGTGCTTCCAGGTCATAATTCTCTTACCACAATTCAGGATGAACAAAGAAGAGTTTTTGCCTATTATTGTTAACCTGCTAATTGGATACAATATTCAATAAGGTATTTAACTTTGTTGTATAGCGCTAGGGGTAGGTGGCTTGCGTGTACGGGGACAAAAAGAAAAAGAAGAAAAATCTTAAGAAGCGCGAAAAATTCGATTACTACAAAGCTTTCGAAGAGCAAATTAAGATTTCTCGAGAAACTTCGTCACTTCTTTTGAAAGCGGTAAAAAACTTCTCTACGGCAGAGGAGCTTAATGGAACACTTCTTCCTCAGGCTCATGCTCTCGAGAATGCTGGAGACGAAGTTTGTCACAAGATTTACGACTATCTTTTGCCTGATTTTGTAACTCCAATTGATAGGGAAGACATTGTATCTATAACTTCCAATATCGATTTATTAACAGACAAAATTGAGGAAGTCTGTCGCTGTTTTTACATGTACGACATCCATTTTATGCACAATGGCGTATTGCCTATCGTGGAGTTAATTAATGAAGCTATTGATGTGCTCGTGCGTATTGTTAGAGAATTTAAAAACGCGAAACATTCCGATTGTTTCATTGAAGACATTATTAAAGTCAATGATCTTGAGGAAAAGGTAGACGAATTATACACGATAGCCATCCATAATCTCTACACTCACGATCGTGAGAATCCGGTAAGAGTTTTGGTGTGGAGCAATATTTTCCTTCTATTAGAAGAGTGCGCCGACCAAACAGAAACAGTTGCAAATCTCTTGCGTTCGGTTCATATGAAAAATGGCTAAAGGGATTTTTTGAAATCATTTAGAAATAGTGCCTTGCTATACTTCTTTTAACGTGAAAGCGTTCAAAGAACGAAAGCTGCAAAAGTTTGAGCGTTTAACAAAAAACTTAATCCGAAATAACAGACCAGGTACGTTATACGTGCCTGTTTTGTTATTATGGTTCAGACTAGCTTTGAATAAAGAAGAAAGAAGATTAATGGCACTTGTTGTTGCAAAATTCGGTGGTACTTCGGTAGCAAACATTGAACGTATTAAAGGTGTTGCAGACCGCCTGATTGAAAAGAAAAAGGCTGGCGATGAAGTTGTTGCGGTTGTGTCCGCAATGGGAAAATCAACCGATGATTTAGTTAGCCTCGCAGATAACTTAAACAAAAAACCAGGCCAACGCGAAATGGACATGCTCCTCTCTACTGGTGAGCAGGTTTCTATGGCGCTTTTAGCTATGGCAATTCAAGCTAAAGGCTATGACGCAATTAGCTATACCGGTTGGCAGGCTGGTATTGAGACAGACACTGCTTTCAATAGTGCAAAGATTGAAGTTATTCATGCTGATCGAATCCGAGAGTCTTTGGACGAAGGAAAGATTGTAGTGGTAGCTGGTTTCCAGGGATTAACTTCAATGGGTGACATTACCACTCTTGGTCGTGGTGGTTCTGACACAACTGCGGTAGCACTTGCGGCTGGATTGAACGCCGATGTGTGCGAGATTTATTCCGATGTTGAGGGCGTATATACTGCTGACCCTCGTATTTGTCCTCGTGCAAAGAAGCTTGATGAAATTTGCTATGACGATATGCTTGAGCTTTCTGGTGCTGGTTCGGGAGTATTGCAATCCCGCGCTGTTGAGTTTGCTCGTAAATATAATGTTGTAATTCATTCCCGCTCTGCATTCTCTGATGCACCTGGAACTCTTGTTAAGGAGACCACAATGGAAAAAGCTGTTATTACTGGTATTGCTCACGATACAAGCGAGATGCGCATTACTATTCGTGGCTTAGCTGACGAATCGGGTATGGCTGCAAAGATCTTCTCTACGTTAGCAAGCCATCGTGTTTCTGTAGACATGATTATTCAGAACGCCTCTTCGGATAATAAAGCAAATATCAGCTTTACCTTCCCTGCTTCTCAAAAGGCATTAGCTATGGAGGCTGTGGATGAAATTATTGATGAGTTGGGAGCAACTCAGGTAATTATTGATGAAAAGATTGCTAAGGTATCTTTAGTTGGTACTGGTATGAAGACCAGCCCAGGTGTTGCAGCACGCATGTTTGAAACCTTAGCTAATGAACAGATTAATATCGGCATGATTTCCACGAGCCCTATTCGCTTGTCGGTTGTAATTGACCTTGATCAAGTAGAAAAAGCAGTTCAGTGCTTACATACCGCATTCGGCTTAGATTCCGACACAATTTTTGAAGAAACCCAGCTTTCTCCTGAAGAGATTGCGGCAAAGATGAACAAAGGACGCTAATTATGACTTGGACAAAAGAAATCCCATCAAATCCTGTTGTTGCGGTATGTGGTGCAACGGGAGCAGTAGGCCGTGAATTCTTGGAAGTACTTCATGATGTAGATTTTCCTGCAAGCAAGGTAATTGCGCTTGCTTCTGCTCGTTCTGCAGGCACTAAACTTGCTTTTAAGGGTTGTGGTCAGGTTCCTGCTGGAGAGCTTGAAGTTCAGGAGATGACCCCTGAAAGCTTTAAGGGTGTTGATATTGCCTTGTTTAGTGCTGGTGCGGGTGTTTCTAAAAAATTCCGCCAGGCTGTTGTTGATGCGGGCGCGGTTATGATTGATAACTCTTCGGCATTCCGTATGGATGAAGATGTTCCTTTGGTTGTTCCTGAGGTAAATCCTCAAGACGTTGAATGGCATAACGGTGTTATTGCAAATCCAAACTGTTCTACTATTCAGATGGTTGTAGCTCTAAAACCTCTTCACGATATTGCAAAAATTAAACGTGTAGTAGTTTCTACATACCAAGCAGCTTCTGGTGCGGGCGCAGCCGCAATGGAAGAGCTCTATAGTCAAACCCAGCAGTTCTTGAACGGTGAAGAACTGACTGTTGATGCTTTTGCCCACCAAATTGCGTTTAACTGCATTCCTCACATTGATGTCTTCATGGAGGATGGTTCCACTAAAGAAGAGTGGAAGATGGTTGTAGAGACCAAAAAGATTATGGGTGATGAAAATATCCAAGTTAATGCAACGTGTGTTCGTGTAGGTGTTCTTCGTTGTCATGGCGAATCTATTGCAGTTGAATTCGAAAACCCAATTACTCCAGAACAGGCACGTGCTGCTCTTGAGTCTGCTCCAGGTGTAACGGTTCTTGATGATCCAGAGAACAAGGTTTATCCAATGCCTGGTCTTCTTGCAGGAACTGATGGAGCATATGTTGGTCGTATCCGTAAAGATGCTTCTGTTGAGAATGGTATTGCGTTCTGGAATGTAGCTGACCAGATTCGCAAAGGCGCTGCTCTTAATGCTGTTCAGATTGCTGAGTTGCTCATTAAGTAGTAGGCAAGGACTTAAGAATCTCTATGAAAGAAAAAGCCGGAGTAATACACTTCGGCTTTTTTAGAAATAAGGAGTGAGCGTTCAATGGAGTGCACAATTGGTTTAGCGCAATGCTGTCATCCGAATAATGAATCGGTTTTAGAGATGGTTAGACGATGGGTTATTCGTGCAAAAAAACAGGGAGTGCAACTTTTGGTATTTCCTGAATCTCTTATGACGCGTTATGAGCTTGAAGTTGGGGCATTTGTTGAGGCGGCTCAAACTTTAGACGGTCCGTTTGCTTCTTCTCTTAATGAAATGGCTGCTCGGTATAAGTTATGGATGGTTTATACCTTAAACGAACAGAGTAAAGAAGGAAAACCTTTCAATACTGCTGTGTTAGTGGATGATGAAGGATGCGTAAGAAGTGTTTATAGGAAAGTGCATCTCTTCGATACTGATTTCACGAAAGAATCCAATCGAATGATGCGAGGAACATATTTGCCTGCTCCTGTTGATACTCCTTTTGGCAAGATTGGCCTTTCGATTTGTTACGATTTACGTTTTCCCGAGGTAGCGCGCAGCTTAGCGTTACAAGGTTGTCAGATTTTGATTACTCCTGCAGCATGGGTTGACGGAAGGCTGAAAGCTGATCAGTGGAAAACACTTCTTTCCGCTCGTGCAATTGAAAACGAGATATTTGTTTGTGGGGTAAGCAGGGTTGATGAAGGATATATCGGACAGAGCTGCATCGTTGGTCCTGACGGGGTAATTCATGCCATGGGGGGAGTAACCGAAGAGCTGGTGTGCGCAACTATCTCATGTGATGATATTGATCGGGTGCGTAAAGTGATGCCCTGCTTGGAGCATAGAATGCCAAGCGTTTACTTTAGAGAGAGTTGCTGATAGAGCCCTTTATCTTCAAAGCCAAGTTTTCGATAGTAGGGGCGTGTACCAACTGCGCTAATAACGTTGAGATAGCGATAACCGCGTTCACGAGCTATTTCGCATGCTTTTTTAACAAGAGCCTTTCCTAAACCAAGATGCTGAGCTCCAGTACTGTTTTTCCCAATACCCGCTACGCTTCCGTATACATGTATTTCACGAATCATTGCCTCGTTAAGGTTGATAGGGAAGAGCTCCTTATCGCTATTTGCTCTCATTCTGAGAGCTTGTATTTCTTCCTGATTAGGGAGAGACAAGCGGAGAAAGCCAGCAATAGTATTATTTGAAGTAATCCACTGGAGAAAGTATTCTTGCGTTCCTTGCGTGCGATAGGGCACTATATCAAGTCGTAAATCGTCGGGAGTGATTTGTGAAGCATTGAGCTCTCTGAAGCGAATTTCTTGAATAGGTTTTTGGTCAATAACACTTTTTGCGAGTGCTCTTTCTTCAACATTTTGACGAAGATTGATCTTCTTATTGCCCGCTTTAATGTCGTGAGCTGAGAAGTCTCGAATCATGCGCGACACGCGAGCGAATGCGGGAGTTGCGCAAGTGTCTTCTACTAGGATATTAATAAGAGTTTCATGGTCATAAGGCTGCCAGCTACCATTATCGAAATGGGTGCAAAGCTGTGTTCCGTACACAAGCGCACAAGGATAGAGTTTAATTTCATCAGGCTGAAACGGCTCTTCGGTGACAAAACGGTGGTAATCTAAAACGTCTTGTTCAGGCTTTGAGCCAAGAAGATTTACCATAAAATGGGCATGAATCTTAAATCCGTACAAACGCGTTAGTTTAAAAGCGTTTGCTACTATCTCTGGAGAGATGCTTCGGTTGTTAGCTTTCTGTACTGTTTGATCAAGGGTTTGAACCCCCATTTGAATCTTTGTGCAACCAAGAGCGCGAATAAGATTAAGAGACAAAGGGGTAATTGTGTCGGGTCTTGTTTCAATAACTAGTCCCACTACACGATGATTCGCAGTCTCATTTAAAACATGCTGTTCTTTCACTTCGTCAATTGTTGCAGTTTGAAATGCACTAATACTATCCCAAATAGTGCCTTTTCCGTAAAGCTTTTCCCAGGCTTGATTATAGGTAAGTGTTCCGCTGTGTACTTGATTGGTGTAAGGTGAGCACTTTGCAATTAGTGCTTCTTTTTCATAGGAAAGACCTTGCTTTTTATAGAACTCACGACGCTTTTTTGCGTGGATTTCGTTATTGTCTCCATCATTAAGCGCTCTAAAGAGTTCTTTAATAAACCATTTTTGATATTCCGTAGGATAGTCGGCCCAGGTGCCTCCAAGTATTATCAATTCGATTTTATCTGTTACGTGTCCCATATGGGTGAGAGCACGTAGTCTGCTGGTAACTTGCAGATATGGATCAAAATAGTTTCGCTCAGCTCTTTGACAAGCTGGTTCATCTGAAAGATAACTTTTTGGCATGCGTAAATCATTTGGGCAGTATATGCAATTACTCTTGCACTTCCATGGTTTGGTAATAACAGTGATAGTTGCAACTCCGCTTGCGGTGCGTCGAGGTTTAATTTGAAGTACCTCGAAGAGCTTTTTTTCTTTTTCGGGAGTTATATGCCACGAATTCCACAGTTCAGGATTGTTCTTCTTTGTCTTGAGATAGTACGGTAGGAGCTTCTTTTTTGAATAATGGTTGTTGTTATCCTTGATATTTCGATTATGGTTACGAAGGATTTTTTCAAGCTGCTTAGGCTCAAAATCAGATTCATTTTCTAGATGGTTTAGTATGTCAAGAATTATTTGTTCCATAGATTTAGATTGTATCAGCTCCTACCTAAAGAGTTGACGCCTTGATAGAGGGGTTATTTCTTTTTGAAAACAAGATAGGCATTAAGTTGGTTGTTTCTTCCATCAGCTAAGAAACGCTTAATAAGGGTTGCTCTGTCTAAAACAGATTTAGCCAACAGGGTGAGTTCTTCATCAGAAAAGTGATGGCAGTAACGATAGATCCCTTCGGTATCTTTCCAGCCAAGAAAGTAGTCATTTTCGTCTAAATCAGTAATTTCGACTGTTTTACGCAACTGTTGGAGGGCCTTCTTGGTTGTTTTAAGTGCTTTTGTTTTCATTGTTTCAAGATTAGCGAACTGCCAGAAGGAGACCACAACTAAGCCACCAGGTTTTGTGTGCTCGATAAGCAAATTAAGAAGAGTAAGCCGCATTTCTTGTGTAGGAATGTGATGCATAAAACCAAAGGAAACACTGATGTCGAAGCGTTTGTCTTCAGATAAAAGTGCTTTTTGATGTTCCAACGCATACATAACGTCTGTTTGGTGAAATGAAATGTTTTGTGCGTAGTTTTCTGGAAGTAATGATTCGCAGTTGTCTATGCAAGTAAACGCTAAGTTTTTTGAAGGAAGAGCAGAGGTGAGAAATTCTTCAAAGCGTAAGTTTCCACAAGCAATGTCAAGAATTTTAAGAGAGGAAGAGTGATGATATTCTTCAAAAAAAACTCCCAGTTGTTTCCAACCGTTCCAGGGACTTTGTCTTGTTGCAGAAAAGGAATCTGAAACAGCACGATAAAAGTCGGTATTCATCTGAGAAATAGTATGTATAAGTTTCGGATTCATAAAAGACATCATACCTGAACACGACTGTGTGGTTTAGGGTTATTTGGCATCAGGTTTGGTGTGCTGTTTTTTGATGCATGAACGCCGCTACAGAATTGAGCATTTCCTCTTGAAGGAGAATTGAGCCTGTTCTCTTGAAGGGGTATGGTCACTTTGCGTTTTCTTTACAAAAGCTTTTAACAAATGTGCGTATTCTCTTGCGTTTCTTTTACAAATTCTTAGTTGAATAGAGAACAGGGTATGAAGCCCAGAAAAGATAAAAGAAATGTGAAAGGAAAAGAATGAATATTCCAAAAGTGGTAAAGACAGCAACTGGTGTTGTTGCAGCTTTTGCCCTGACACTCTCATTGGTGGGTTGCTCATCAGGTGAAAAAGCATCTTCAGAGGCTCTTTCCGGCACTATTTCTACTAATGGTTCCACTTCAATGGAAAAAGTAATTGGTAGCTTGTCCGAAGACTTCATGAGCAAGAATAGTGGAGTTTCCATTACTTATGATGCAACCGGTTCTGGTACTGGAATTGAGTGCGCTAAAAACGGTTCTGCTGATATTGGTTTGTCTTCTCGTGATCTTAAGGCAGGAGAAGATGGTCTCGAGACTATCACTGTTGCTCTTGACGGTATTGCGGTTATCGTAAATGAGGATTGTGGTGTTTCTGATCTCACCATGCAGCAGGTAAGCGATATCTTTACCGGAAAGATTACCAACTGGAGCGAAGTTGGTGGTAACGACTTGGAAATCTCTTGTGTAGGTCGTGAAAATGGTTCTGGTACTCGTGATGGCTTTGAGAGCATTACCGGCACCACCGATAAGTGCGTTCTTGGACAGGAACTTACTTCTACCGGCGCAGTAATTACTGCAGTTGCAAGCTCAAAGAACGCTATTGGTTATGCATCCCTTTCTTCTGTTGAAGGTCAGGAAGGTATTAAGGCTCTTACCATCAACGGAGTAGCATGCTCTGAAGAAACCGTTCTTGATGGTAGCTACGAGATTCAGCGTCCATTCAACTTTGTTCTTAACAAAGACAAAGAACGTTCTGCTCAGGTTGAGGCATTTATTGAATTTGCAACAAGCGCAGATGCTTCTAATTTGATCCGCAAAGCAGGCGCTGTGCCTCTTGTTTAAAAACCCCTACTTCGCAGTCCCCAGGTAGCATTGCTATCTGGGGATATTTATGGAATGAAAGGTTCGTAATAACTCATGAATATGAGAAAAGAAATAGTTGAAAAGCTATTCCATAGTATTTTCTTTGCCTGCGGTATGTTGTCTGTTTTGTTTGTTGTAGGTATTACCGTTTATTTGATCATTTCAGGACTTCCGGCAATTATGACTGTTGGACCGGTTGACTTCCTCTTGGGTCAATTGTGGAGTCCTTCTCAAGGTCAATATGGCATTTTGCCTTTTATTTTGACTAGCATCTATGGCATGATGGGCGCAATGCTTTTGAGCTTACCTTTAGGCATTTTTACGTCTCTTTTCTTGTCGAAATACTCTAATGATATTTCTGCTCGCATTATTCGAAGCGCTGTTGAATTGCTTGCGGGCATTCCTTCGGTTGTATATGGCTTGGTAGGTATGATTGTTCTTGTACCGGCAATTCAGGCAGCGTTTAATCTTTCAAGCGGTGCAACACTTTTAGCTGCGATTGTTGTATTAACGGTAATGATTCTCCCTTATATCATTAATATTTCTTCGATTGCGCTTGATGCGGTTCCGAAAGAATATGAAGAAGGCTCTCTTGCGTTAGGTGCCACCAAGACAGAAACATATTTTAAGGTTTCTTTACGTGCGGCACGAAGCGGTATTGCTACCGCGGTTATTCAAGGAATGGGTCGAGCTCTTGGTGAAGCAATGGCAATCATTATGGTTGCTGGCAACGTTGCAAACATGCCTGAACTGTTCGAGCCAGTTAAATTCCTTACTACTGCTATTGTTGGCGAAATGTCCTATGCATCATATGGCAGCCTTCATCGAGAAGCATTGTTCTCCATTGGCTTGATTTTGTTCCTCTTCATTATTTTGGCAAACGTCATTCTGAACTTTGTAGTGCGTAGAAAGGAAGACTAATGGATCGAAACGTGCGTAGGCGCCGTCGAATAAAAGATAGTGTATTGAAGTTCTTTGTATATGCAAGCGGTATTTCTGTTTGTGTGTTACTGGTAGCACTTATTGGATATATCTTCTTTAGGGGTGTGCCAGGGATTACTGCTGAATTCCTTACTACGCAATCAAGCTATGTAACGGACACTATTGGCATTCTTCCAAATATTCTTAACACGCTCTACATTGTGATTGTTGCTATGGCTATTGTTATTCCGCTGGGCGTTTGTGCGGCAATTTATCTAAACGAGTACGCAACGAACCATAAGCTAGTACGTCTTATTAGTTTTGCCGTAGAGACCTTAACAGGTATTCCTTCCGTTATTTTTGGCTTGGTAGGCATGCTTTTCTTTATTCAGATTTTAGGCTTGAAAGCTGGCATTTTAGCAGGTGGTTTAACTTTAGTAGTAATGGTTCTACCAACCATTATTAGTAATACGCTTGAAAGTTTGAAGACGGTTCCGCTAGCTTATCGCGAAGGCTCTTTGGCTCTTGGTGCAGGAAAGTGGCACATGATTCGTACCGTTGTGTTGCCAAATGCAGTTGATGGTATTGTGACGGGTTGCATCCTTGCTATTGGTCGTATTGTAGGCGAATCTGCAGCGCTTCTCTATACTGCAGGATTTGGTCTTATTCTTAACAGTTTTATGACTGCCTTGCAGTCTTCAAGCGCAACCTTGACGGTAGCTTTGTATGTGTACGCAACTGAACGAGGACAAATCGATGTTGCTTTTTCTGTTGCAACTATTCTCATGATTTTGGCATTTCTACTTAACCTTGCGGCAAATATTTCTGCTTCAAAATTGGGGCATAAGGAGTAACAATGAATAGTTTCGAAATAAAGAATCTTAATCTTTGGTATGGCGACCACCATGCACTTCACGATATTACGGTAGGCATTCCCGCAAAAAGCGTAACTGCTCTTATAGGACCAAGTGGTTGCGGCAAGTCTACCTTCTTGAAGACGCTTAATCGTATGCAAGATCTTATTAAAAGTGTTCGTATTGAAGGTCAGGTTTTGCTCAACGGAAAAGATATTTACAGCCCTTCTTATGACGTTACTCTTTTGCGAAAAGAAGTTGGAATGGTTTTCCAGAAAGCAAACCCTTTTCCTATGAGTATTTACGAAAACATCTCTTATGGCCCAAAAATCCATGGTGTAAAGAAAAAAGATGAGTTAGATGCTCTTGTTGAGGAATCATTAAAAGGCGCTGCTCTTTGGGATGAAGTAAAAGATCGTCTTGATAAAAGCGCTCTAAGCTTATCGGGCGGTCAGCAGCAGCGCTTGTGTATTGCACGCGCACTGGCAGTAAAACCTGAAGTGCTTCTTCTTGACGAATCTACCAGCGCTCTTGATCCAATATCAACTGGCATGATCGAAGAGCTTGTTCGTGAGCTTAAAGAGAAATATACCGTCATTATGGTTACTCATAATATGCAGCAAGCTGCTCGTGTTTCTGACTATACGGGTTTCTTTCTTCTTGGTGATTTGGTTGAGTTTTCAACAACTAATCAACTTTTCGAAAACCCAACCGATAAACGAACCTGCGATTATGTGTCTGGTCGCTTTGGCTAAAATCGTGTTTGCGCTACGGGTATCGTTTAATGTGCTCGTGATAGTAATAAAGTTCCATAAGACAAAACAAGCCCTTGTTGTGAGCGTAAAGCAACAGCAAGGGCTTTTACGTGAATTTGAATGAAATTGTAGCCTGATTGAAATGGTTTCGAAACGCTTAATCTCCATTATTGAGAATGAGAGATAGAGGAAGAAATGAAACCGCTTATTGGAATAACCCCTTTATATGACACGGAAAAAGAAAGTCTTTGGATGCTTCCGGCGTATTATAACGGAATCATAAAATCAGGAGGTATCCCGATAATTCTTTCATTTGATGTTAGTGAAGAATCCCTTTTGAAACTTGTCAGTGTTTGTGATGGATTTCTTTTTACTGGCGGGCAGGATGTGTCGCCTTTTTTGTATGGCGAATGGCCTCTTGGATCGTGCGGGGAAGTGAGTGCGCAAAGAGATTCTCTTGAAGAAAAACTTCTGGAAATAGCTCTTAAAAACGAAAAACCAATTTTAGGAATATGTAGAGGACTTCAGCTGTTAAATGCCTATTTGGGAGGAAGCCTTTATCAAGATATTGAAAGCCAGTTGGGAAACGAAATAACTCATAAGCAACTCAAGCCGTATGATTGCTCAATTCATCGCATAGATTTAGTTCCGCAATCACCTCTTCAAAAACTTTTATGTGTTCGTCATTTAGAAGTAAACAGTCTCCATCATTCAGGTATTAAGGCTCTTTCTCCATTGCTTCTTCCTATGGCTACCGCTCCTGATGGTCTTATCGAGGCTGTGTATATGCCGCAAGCATCTTTTGTATGGGGTATCCAGTGGCATCCCGAATATACGTACGATAACGAATGGGCTAGTCAAGAAATATTTCGTGCGTTTATTGAAGCCTGCTTATAAAGCCTGCAGTAGGTTTCATCGCACGGAGCTCTCCTTTGACAAAATAATCTTCTTGCTATAGCGTGAGATTGATTTTCGAGGAAGAAGGTTGCTATGGCCAAAATTGTTATTACTGATTCGGATTTTAAATCCCTTGAGCTGGAAAAGAAAATGTGCGCTGATGCGGGTGTTGAATTATCAATTTTTCAGGGAAGAGAACCTGAGGAGATTATCTGTAATGCGCACGATGCTGACGGAGTAATTACCTCTTATGGCAATTTCACGAAAGAAGTGTTCGAAGCCCTTCCTCAATTAAAGGTTGTAAGTAGAACAGGCATTGGTTTTGATACCATAGATGTTAATGCAGCCACAAAAAACGGTACGGCAGTATGTGTTGTGCCAGGTTATGGTACAGAAGTTGTTTCCGATCATGCTATTACGCTTGCGCTTTGTTGTTTGCGACGTATTCCTGAAATTGATTCCGATATGCGCAGAGGGATTTGGGATTATGCGTCTCATAGACCGCTTGGTCAGGTGTTTGGTAGAACATTTGGTGTTGTAGGTATGGGTCAAATTGGCCGAGCAGTGGCAAGAAAAGCATCAGGGCTTGGATTTAAGGTTATTTGCTCTTCGCGTTCTCTTATTCCTAATAGGCGTACTCCAGAAGGCTATGAGTGCGTGGAATATGAGGAGCTTTTAAAGACTGCCGACGTCATTAGTTTTAACTGTGCGCTCACTCCTGATACTTATCATCTTCTCAATGAGGAAACGATTAAATTGCTAAAACCTACAGCGGTAGTGGTTAATACTGCACGAGGCGGGGTAGTTGATACTGAGGTGTTAGCAAAGGCATTGGAAGAGAATCGAATTTGGGGAGCAGGCATAGATGTTTTTGAGGGCGAACCTGTTGATTTCGAGAGTTCAATTTGCAAAGCCCCTCATACGGTTTTAACTTCCCATGCAGCTTATTTTTCTGAAGAATCAGGAATTGAGTTGCGTACTCGTGCAGTTCAGGCCGCACTTGATGTGGTTTTAGGCCAAAAACCTCTTGATTGTATAAACCCTGAGATATTCTCGTAAGAGTTCTAAGAGAAGCTCTATACAATTGTATGAATGAAATTATGCAAACTATTAAGGAGACAAGGTGACATACGAAGAGATTATTAAACAGGTTTGTGCCGATCTTGGTTCATACTGCAAAGGTTGTTTAGTGTGTGATGGCCGTGTTTGCGGAAATACTATTCCTGGCCCTGGTGCAAAAGGTAGTGGAACTGGCGCAATTAATAATTACCTTGCATGGCAAGATATTTGTGTAGAAATGGATACGCTGTGTCCAAATCGAAATATTGATACCTCCCTTGAATTGTTTGGAAAATCTTTCAAGTATCCGTTTTTTGCTGGTCCAGTGGGTGCCGTAAATATGCATTACGGAGATAAATACGATGATCTTGCTTATAACAATATTCTTGTAGAAGGATGTGCAAAAGCAGGTATTGCCGCTTTTACTGGTGACGGCGTTAATCATGATGTTATGAAGTTCGCTACAGACGCTATTGCTCTTAATGAGGGTATTGGTGTACCAACGGTAAAACCTTGGAATATTGAAATGGTTAAAGAAAAGCTCGAGTTGGTTAAGAGCTCAAACTCATTTGCGGTAGCAATGGATATTGATGCAGCAGGCCTCCCTTTCTTGAAGAATATGACTCCTCCAGCAGGGAGCAAATCGGTAGAAGAAATGGCTCAGATTATTAATCTTGTTGAAAAGCCATTCATCATTAAAGGAATAATGAACGTTAAGGGTGCTCTTAAAGCGGTTGAAGCAGGTGCCTCGGCAATTGTTGTTTCTAACCATGGCGGTCGTGTACTTGATGGTTGTCCTTCAACGGCAGAGGTTTTGCCTGAGATTGCCGATGCAGTTGGTTCACAGATAAAGATTCTTGTTGATGGAGGAATTCGTAGCGGCTTGGATGTATTTAAAGCGCTTGCACTTGGTGCAGATGGTGTTATTATCTGTCGTCCGTTCGTTTCAATGGTATATGGGGGCGCACAGGAAGCCATTGAAGTATACGTTGAGAAAATTGGAAGCGAACTAGCTGACACTATGGCAATGTGTGGCGCTTCTACACTCTCTGAAATTTCACGAGATATGATTCGTTATTAATTCTGATATTTAAATACGAGAGTAAAACTAAAATGCTCAGAGGCCTCTGTTGATGAAGGACCTCTGAGCTTGTTTTTTATGAGGATAATTTGAACGCTTGTAGAGACATTAATTTTTTAGTCAGTGCTTCATGCTTTATTTATTCTTTTTCGAAAGAGCAATGTAAGCAAGAGAACAGAAAAGAAGAATAAATGGATAGAACAAGCATGGAATTACTTCGAACGCACCAACTGTTACTCCCATTGTAGTGGCAGCAGCAAGAGCAACGAGCATTTGCGCGCCATAAGGAAGAATACCTTGAGAAACACATGAGAAGGTGTCAAGCAGAGAAGCAATGCGCCTTTTACTTATGCCGTAAATCTTGCCCATTTCTGCGGCAATAGGATTTGCAACAATGATTGCAACCGTGTTATTTGCGGTAGCAATATCGATAAGTAAAACTAAGAGACCAACGCCCGCTTGGCCACCACGCCTTCCCTTGAAAAGGGAGCGAATTCCATTAAGAAGGGCATCAAAGCCTCCATATTCACGTACCAAAGCACATATTGCGGTTACGAGAATTGCAACCATTGCAGTTTCGAACATGCCAGATACTCCGGTACCCATATTCCCTAAGAGTTCGAAACCTTCTACTGTTCCAGTAGCAAGAACAATAATGGCACCCGAGATAATGCCTATCAGCAAAACAACGAATACGTTAATACCAATGATGCCTCCTGCTAAAACCAACAGATAAGGAATTAATTGAAGGAGGTTGTAATCGTTTTGAATAGGGTCAGGAGAACCAGTTCCCATAGAAAGAGCAAGGGTTACAAAGAGTGTTATTAGAGCTGCAGGGAGAGCAATCTTAAAGTTCTCACGGAATTTGTCCTTCATTTTGCATCCCTGGCCTTGGCATGCTGCAATGGTAGTATCGGAGATAAAAGACAAATTGTCACCGAACATTGCGCCACCCATTACCGCACCAATACATAAAGGAATGCTAAAACCGCCAGCCTGAGCAACGGAGATTGCAATAGGAGTAATAAGTGTAATGGTTCCTACTGAAGTGCCCATTGAGATAGAGACGAAGCAAGCAATTATAAAGAGAACAGCTACAGAGCAGTCGGGAGGAATAATGGAGAGCATGAAGTAGGCAACGCTTTCAGCACTTGATCTTCCTACGGTACCTACAAATACGCCTGCAACTAGGAAGATGAGAATCATGGTCATGAGGGTCTTATCTCCGATACCCTTTGCCATAACTCCTAATTTGTCATCAAATGTGAGCTGTCTGTTTTGTAGACAGGCAAATAATAAGGCAACTAAAAAGACTACAACAATGGGGATTTGATAAAAGCCCATTTCTACGCCCATACCAAATTCCAAGGTGAAGCCAAGACCTAAATAAAGAACAAGAAATACCCCAATAGGCAAGAGGGCACGTGCCTTTCCTTTAGACATTAAGTTTCCTTCCTGAAACTATTTAAAGTAATAGTGTTAATCGATTGATGATACCTGATTGATAATACCGTACTTTATGAATAAAAAAACAAGGCAGAAGGGCTTCTGCCTTGTTTTTGTTAGGCAAGTTACTTAGTACTCTAATTAAGACGTCCGGTAAATAAGAACTTAATACGTGTCCACAAAGATGCTTTAGGAGGTTTTTTCTCAATAAGCTGAATAGCATCGCGAACAGGCATATCATTCGGTGTTATAACCGTTTCACTGATAACTTCTGAAGACGTTTCTTGGACAGGAGTGTTCTTGCTTTCGTTTGAAGAAGATTCTGCTATTTGTGCGGCTTGATCATCAAACGAAGTGCTAATCACAACAGGCTCTTCACCTGCTGCCTTTATTACGTCATTAATTGATTGAGAACTGTATGTTTCTGTAGGTTTTTGCTGGGTAGCAGCGTTTTGCGCAGAAGTAGGTACCGTATTCTCAGAAATCACAACGGGCTCTAACTTGGCAGGCTCTTCTGGTTCTTGAGATTCAGCTACTTGAAGAACCTCCTCAGCTACCTGAGTAGTTTCAGCGCTCTGAGCTTCGTTTGCCTGATCGACTTCTTCAGAAACCTGAGCGGTTTTGGTTGTGCTAGCAACTGCGTCAAGAGTCTGAGTAGCTTCAATAGAATCTTGAGCTTCGCCTACCTCAGCTATAGGAGCTATTTCTTCTGTTTCTTTCTTTGCGGCTAACACACTAGCAGCGTGCATAAGCTTTTCAGCATCTTTTAAACGCTGAGCTCGAGCCTGAGCTGCTCGAGTGCGGGCAAGCTCTTCTCGTTCCTTTACAGAAGATGTGTAGTCTTCGGCAGCTTTCTTAATTAAGTACTCTTGAGAGTTGAACTCATTTCGCGTGCCGTCTTCGTTGGTTTCAGCAAAGAATCCGAGTGGAGTATATTCAAGCGTATTGTTCAGCTTCCTGAGTTTTGCCGTGTCGCTAAAGGAAATATCAAGGTAATCAATAACTTTTTGCTTGAGCTTTTCGTCTTTAATTGGCCAGGCAATCTCAATTCGTTTATCCATGTTGCGAGTCATGAGGTCGGCACTTGAAAGATAAATCTCCATTTCGTCTACTGGGCCAAATGCGTAAATACGACTATGTTCAAGCAGGCGACCGACAATGGAAACAACCTCAACGTTTTCGGTATATCCTTCAACTCCTGGAACGATGCAGGAAATACCGCGAACAAAGAGGGTAGTGTGAACTCCTGCTTGGGAAGCTTCAGCAATCTTGTCGATTATTTCTTTGTCGGTGACGGAATTAGTTTTGAAGATCAAACCATTAGGCTTGCCTTCTTGAGCAAGCTTAATTTGCTCGTCAATCTTTTCCATCATCTTTGGCTTAATTTGCAAAGGAGCAACTCTAAGTACATTGTAGGAATCGGAAGCGTTTTCTAGGCTCATATTGCGGAAGAACTCTGCTGCATCCTTGCCAATTCCTTCATCGGTGGTGATAAAAGAAAAATCGGTGTAGAGTTTAGAGGTTTTTTCGTTATAGTTGCCTGTTCCTAATTGAGTAATATGTTGGATACCCTTATCGGTACGACGCGTAATAGTGCAAATTTTAGAATGTACTTTCAAATCATGGAATCCGTAAATTACATGAGCACCTGCTTCTTCAAAGCGCTGAGACCATTCAATGTTATTAGATTCGTCAAAACGAGCACGGAGTTCAAACAGTGCGGTAACTTCTTTTCCGTTTTCTGCTGCTTGAACAAGTGCTTCAGCTAAGTGAGACTGACTTGCAAGGCGATAGAGGGTAATCTTAATAGAAACTACTTGAGGATCATTTGCTGCTTCGCGAAGAAGCTGAACAAAAGGATCCATACTTTCATAAGGATATTGAAGCAGTACTTCTTTTTCGCACACTTGTTCAATAATGCTTCGTTTTTCATCAAGACATGCTGGCCATTGAGGAGTGAATGGCTTGCTGGTTAGTTGAACTGCCTTCTCCTTATCAATCATGTCAGGAAGACCCCATGCGTATCCCATATCAAGTGGTACTTTAGTTACGAAAACTTGACACTGCTTAATATTTAGGCGAGGCAAGAGGAATGCTTCAGTTACGGGAGATAAAGGCGTATCGGTTTCAAGGCGTACTGGGGCTAAGCGTGCACGTTTTTTCAAAATACGCTTCATGTGCTCACGATAGTCAAAATCAACTTCTGGAATAGCGGATGCATCAATGTCTGCATTGCGGGTAACACAGATAACACTTGCTCTTTTTGTTTTGTACATCGAGAAGACTTCTTGAACAATTGTCTTTAGCGCATGTTCAAGAAGGATAAATTGTGTTCCTTCGCCAGGAAGTTTTATTACGCGCTTTGCTTGGCTTGGTAGCGGAATTAAACCAAAGAGAGCGTCGTCTGCAGGAACATTCTTGTGTTTTTTCTTCTTTTTATCGGTAGTTACTTCAAGAGACTCTTCAGCAACATCAATTGGTTTTTCGTCCAAACGAAGCAAAACATACAAAGCGCCACTCACCAGATGTGGGAATGGATGGCGAGAGTTAATGATTTGCGGAGAAAGAAATGGCACTACGTTTGCCTGGAGGTAGGTATGGAGATAGTCCTTTTGTTCCTCGTTTAAGTCTTCAGGGAAGAGCTGACAAATGCCGTTTTCAGCTAATTCTTCTCGAAGAGAATTAAAGATTCTTTCTTGTTCTGGATAGAGCTCATGACAACGATCGTAAATAGCAGTCAGCTGCTCATGTGGTGTCATAAGTGTTTTATTGTCGCGTATCTCTTTTTTAACCAAGCTGAGGTCGGTCAAGCTTCCAACGCGAACCATAAAAAACTCTTGCAGGTTGCTTGAAAAGATTGAAACAAAAGTGATGCGCTCTAAGAGAGGCACGTTTGGATCTTCGCCTTGATCAAGAACACGCTTGTTAAAATCAAGCCAGGAGAGTTCTCGATTTTGTAAATACGGAAGTGCTGTTCTTGTGCTTTTTGCTGATTCTTTTGATTTTTTTACCATGACAAACGTACTTTCTAGAATCCGTCACCATTTTGGTACGGACTTTTGTCGGCCTTCCCATAAAATATGTTTTGGATCGAATAGTACAATCCCCCTATATCTTTATTTTATCCCATTTTGAACATGTTTTAAAATAGATAATGGCTTTTACCTGCAGGTTTAAATTTGTGAGAAAAAAGTCTAATTTCTGTAAGGGAAATGAAGGAATTTTGCAAAATATTTAAGAAGTATTAACTATCATTCTGTATAAGCGTTTTTTTGTTTTTGCTGTTCGGGCATAAGCAGGGTTCAAACTTGCGTGTTTATGAAATACGTTTTGTTTTACGAGAAAGGATTGCTCGTAAATCGTACTTATACGCATCTGAGGGGAATTGACATGCTAGACACAATTAAGCCTATAACCGAAAAAATCAAAAAGGAAGAATACAAAACAGAGTACAAATCTTTAGTCAATCAACTTGTTATTCTTCAGCAAGAAGCAAAGAAAAAAGAAATCGGTCTGGTTGTTTTATTTGAAGGATGGAAAGGCGCAGGAAAGGGAAGCCGTATTTCTGATTTTCTGTATCATCTTGATGCGCGCGGAACTTCTGTTCATGTTACTGAAGATTTCAATCCAGAAGAAGCGGCCCTAGCTGCACGTGATGATTTTGGAGCAACAAGCTATTTTCCTGCAATGCAGCAATTTTGGAAAGCGCTTGGCCCTCGTGATGGCATAACCTTCTTTGATAGAGGTTGGTATTCTACCGTTGCTGAACATATCACTAATACCCTTGATGAGAGCAAGAAGCGTCGAATTGTTGCGCGAACTCTTGCGGAAAAATACTTTGAATCCATCAAGAATTTCGAAAAGCAACTTACCGATGATGGATATATTGTTATAAAGTTCTTTCTTCATATTTCTGAATCGACTCAGAGAGAGCGTTTGATAGAACTTTATTCAGATCCAGCTACAAAATGGCGTGTAACAGCAGATGACTTAGTTCAATGCGAAAAGTATGAAGAAGTGTATGAAATCTATTCAGATTTGATTGAGAAAACCAACTGGGATTACTCGCCATGGGTTTTGTTAAATGCTGAAGATAAGAGAAGCGTTAATCTTGAAGTTGCGAAAACTATAGTAAGTCGTCTTGAGGAAGCGCTCAATACTGAAAAGGATGAGCAAGCACTTGCAGCGGCCAAGGCAGCAAAAGAAAACTCTGCATCACAAACAAACGATTCGGCAGTTGGTAGTGGCCATGAATGTAGTGAAGAGGCATACCAAGCAAGCGTTGTAAGGGCAGCTCAAGCGCAAAAGCAAGCTCCTTTGACAAGTGCTTACGAGATTCAAGAGAACTATCCAAAACTCGAAGAAGTTAACCATTCGCTTATTCTTTCAAAACAAGAGTACAAAGAAGAGCTGAAGAGAGAGCAAAAACGCCTTAATCGTCTTGAACTTCAGATGTATATCAAGCGTATTCCAATGATTATCATGTATGAAGGACTTGATGCTGCGGGCAAAGGAGGAAACATAAAGCGCGTTGCTCAGGCGCTTGATGCGCGTGCGTATACGATTTTCCCATCACCTGCTCCAAGTAAACAAGAGTTGCTTCATCCTCATTTATGGCGATATTGGACACGACTTCCAAAAGCTGGTCACGTAGGGATTTATGACCGGAGCTGGTATGGTCGTGTTCTGGTTGAGCGCGTAGAGGGGTTTGCTTCTCCACAACAATGGTCTCGTGCTTATGATGAAATTAATGCCTTTGAGCAGGACTTAATTGATTGGGGGGCCATTTTGCTGAAATTCTGGGTTGATGTTTCTTATGATGTTCAGTTACAGCGGTTTAAAGACAGAGAAAACAATCCCGACAAACAGTGGAAGATTACTGCTGAAGATTGGCGAAATAGAGAAAAGTATCCTGAGTACTGCGCAGCAGTAAACGATATGTTTCGTTTAACGTCTACAAAGAAGGCCCCATGGATTGTTCTGGAAAGTGACGATAAAATGTATGCGCGTATAAAGGCGCTCAAAATTATCAATAAAGCTTTGGAGGATCGATTAAATGAAAAGTAAATCAACAATTGCATTTAGAATTGCAATCGTTGTATTTATTGTCTCGGTACTCGCTTTGGGATTTATTGGATTCCAATATTGGATTCAAGATAGAGCATACCAAGAAGCACAAGAGCATTTTGATGTGTCGGATGTTGAGGATAACTATCTCAATGCAAAGGTAGATTGGGATGCTCTTCGCCAGAAAAATGAAGACATTGTTGCTTGGGTTTTTGTTCCAGATACCAAAATTAATTATCCTGTTGTTCAAGGAGATAATAACGAAGAGTATCTCAACAAATCTTTTGATGGCAGTGAAGGAATGCTTGCTTCAGCAGGTACGATTTTTCTTGATAGTGCCAATAGTCCAGATTTCAGTGATGAAAATAATGCGCTATACGGTCATCATATGAACGATGGTTCAATGTTTGCTTGTCTTGCAGACTGGGTTGATTCAAAGAAGTTTAACGAAAATCGCATCATGTATGTCTATACGCCTTCGGCGAACTATCTTCTAACAACGTTTTCGGTGGTCAAAACAACGGGTGATGACCCTATTGTTCAAACCACATTTGCTCAAAAAGAATCCTTCACAGAATATATTCAGGCAAAAATAGATAGAAGTGTTGTTCCTCAGAAAGTACAGAAAATAAAGGCCGAAAACGTAGAGAAATCATTTATGTTCTGTACTTGTGAGTACAGTCAGCAAGACGGACGAATAATTGTTTACGCATCGGTAACACAGACAGCCATACAATCATAGAAGGTGAAAGTGACGATTTGTTTGCACTAAAACACATCGTCATAATACATTTGTTCTTTCTATCAACTTCTTAAGGAGTAAGTATGGCAACTTCTGTTTTTCCTGGCGAACGTCCTGACCGTCTTGAAGAGGAATGCGGTGTTTTTGGTATATTTGCGCCAGGAGAAGACGTTGCACGTATGACCTGTTTTGGTTTGCAAGCACTTCAGCATCGTGGACAGGAATCTGCTGGTATTGCAGTAGGAAATGGTGATACCGTTATGGTTGCCAAAGACCTTGGCTTGGTAACGCAGGCATTCGACGAAGCAACCTTATCGGCTTTAAAAGGACATGTAGCAGCTGGTCATGTTCGCTATTCAACTTCTGGTGGCGCAGCGTCTTGGGAGGCGGCTCAACCTCATATTTCACCTATTGGTGATGTTTTAATTGCTCTTGCTCATAATGGTACCTTGGTAAACACTCAGGAATTGAGAAAGAGTTGTGAAGAATACGGTATCCACTTGCGTGCAGGAACGGACTCTGAAGCAGCAGCGAAAATTATCGGAAAAGTAACGCAAGAAACTCATTCTTTACGTAAGGGCATTGTGAGCGCCATGGAAACAATCAAAGGCGCTTATGCAATGGTACTTATCAGCCCCGAATCTCTCTATGCATTTCGTGATCCAAACGGCATTCGTCCGCTAGTTCTTGGCCAATTACCTAACAATCGTGGTTGGGTAATCTCTTCAGAAACGTGCGGCCTTGACATTATTGGTGCTCAGTGGGTTAGGGAAGTAGCCCCGGGAGAGATTATCCGCATCAATGAGGAAGGACTCTTTTCTCAGGTTGTCTCTCAAGTGGGTCGTCGTGCAAGCTGTCTTTTTGAATACGTGTATTTTGCTCGTCCTGACTCAGTAATGGATGGTCAGAGCGTGTATCGAGCACGAAGAGAAATGGGTCGAATTCTTGCACAGGAAGCACCTATCGATGCTGATTTGGTTTTGGGAGTTCCTGATTCGGGATTGCCGTCTGCTATGGGTTATGCAATTGAAAGCGGTATTCCTTATAGTGATGGTATTGTGAAAAATCGCTACGTGGGACGTACCTTTATTCAGCCAACAGATGAAATGCGCCAGCTGGGTATTCGCTTGAAACTCAATCCGCTTCCTTCAGTGATTAACGGAAAACGCCTGATTGTTATTGATGATTCAATCGTGCGTGGTAATACTTCAAAAAAACTTGTTGCAATGCTTAAAGATGCGGGAGCAAAAGAAGTGCATCTTCGCATTGTTTCTCCTGAAGTATTATGGCCGTGTTTCTATGGAATTGATACCGATACGCAAGACCAACTTATTGCAGCAAACATGTCTAACGAAGAAATGTGCGATTTTATAGGTTGTGATTCGTTGGCATTTATTTCGGTTCAAGGACTTCATAGAGCAGTTCAGTGTGACCATAAAGGCTTCTGTGATGCGTGCTTTACGGGAGATTATCCAGTTGAAATCCCCGATTATTTAAAGGAAGGAAGCTTCTTGCCGAAATCGTAATAAAGATATTGCTAGAATCATTACGTTTTAGTGTTTTTCGTTTAGAATTAAGAGACGGTGTCTGGTTTCAGGTGCCGTCTCATGTTTATATACTTGCGTTTTTCAAGGAGTGACTATGCCAGAACGTATTACTGTCAGCCCAGTTGAACAGGAAGGTACCAAGTGGCCTAGCTGGATTACCCAAGAGTCAACTACCTATGCTGATGCTGGCGTTTCTACTGCAGAAGGTGCTCGTGCGGTGGATGCAATTAAGGACGCTGTTCATAGAACCTATCGTGATGAAGTTCGCGGCGATATTGGTGGTTTTGGCGGCTTGTTCTCTATTAAAGTTGCTAAGAACATGGTTGATCCAATTCTTGTTTCTGGCACTGACGGTGTTGGCACAAAGATTCAGCTTGCAAAGCTTGCCTCAAAGCACGACACCGTAGGTATTGACTTGGTTGCAATGTGCGTAAATGACATTCTTGCAACAGGTGCTGAACCACTTTTCTTTTTAGACTATATTGCAGTAGGCAAATTAAAGAGTGAAGCAGTTGCAGAAATTGTCTCTGGTATTGCTGATGGCTGTGAAATGAGTGGCTGTGCGCTTATTGGTGGAGAGATGGCAGAGCATCCTGGCGTTATGGATCCAAACGAATATGACCTCTCTGGCTTCTGTGTAGGCGTAGTTGATCGACCAGAGATGCTTGATCCTGAAAAAGTAAAAGAAGGTGACGTTCTTATTGGTTTGGCATCGTCAGGCCTTCATTCCAATGGATATTCTCTCGCTCGTAAGGTGTGTACTGAAGGAAAAACACTGTATGAGCTTCGTCTTCCTCAAGAAAAGCTCGATGGAGAATGTGTACTTGAGGCCCTCTTAACTCCTACCCGTATTTACGTAAAGCCTGTTCGCTCGGTGCTTCGCCAGCTTCCAGGTGCAGTTCGCTCTTTGGCTCATATTACTGGTGGTGGTATTACAGAAAACCTTAATCGTGCTTTACCTGATAAGGTAAACGCTCAGGTATATGTGGGTACTTGGACTATGCCTCCAATTATTCCTTGGGTATGTCAAGCAGCACGTTTGAACGAGGAAGAAGCATTAAAGACTTTCAATATGGGTCTTGGTATGGTTTTGATTGTTTCTCCTGATAAGGTTGATGAAGTACGCGCCATTCTTGAAGCAGAGGGAGAAGAGACCTTTGTGGTTGGCCAAATTGTTCCAGGAACTGGTGAGGTAACCTATGTTGAGCCTGAGAACCTCTTCATTGATTACTCTGAGCCAGTAGAACAAGAGCTGAATCAGGAAGAATAATTATTTGAGATACGTAAGTAGCGCGTCTATTTAGGGCGCGCTCTTTGTTTTTGTCTAGATTGATGTGAAAGGCTTCGCGAATGTCCCAAAAGAATGTTACTGCTGGTGGTTCTTTGAAAATTGGTGTTCTTATTAGTGGTAGCGGAACGAACCTTCAGGCCCTTATTGATTCTGCAAAAGCAGGTGTTTTGGATGCTGAAATTGTAAAGGTTATTTCTTCTCGCCCTGATGCCTACGGCTTGAAACGAGCTGAAGAAGCGGGAATTCCTGCAGTTGCGCTTAATCGCTCAATTTATGAAGACAAACAATTGGCCGACCAACTTATTGTTGATGAGCTTGTAGCAAGTGGTGCTCAGTATGTTGTTATGGCGGGATATATGAGAATGCTCACTTCGGTAGTTCTTGATGCATTTGAAGATAAGGTAATCAACCTTCATCCCGCACTTCTTCCTTCATTTAAGGGTGCTCACGGTATTGAGGATGCGTTTAATTTTGGCGTGAAGGTAACGGGAGTAACGGTTCATTTTGCAAATGAAGAGTACGATAAAGGTCCTATCATTGCTCAGCGTCCCGTTATTATTAATGAAGATGACACCTTGGATTCTTTGGAAGAAAAGATTCATGCTGTAGAGCATCAGCTTTATCCTGAAGTATTACAGCTTTTTGCCCAAGGTAAGGTTGTAATTAACGAAAACAGAACAGTGACTATTCTTCCATAGGAAAAAGCCGCTCGTGTTTGGTTGTTGGTATTTGATATGCGAACATTAAAGAATAAGTATTTGATTGAAGATAAAGAAAAGAATAGTTCAGTAGTTTGGTGTATTTTTTGAAAGGAGATGCCATGGCAGACGTTGTAGTAAAACGAGCACTTATGTCTGTTACTGATAAGACGGGTATTGTTGAGTTTGCACGTGCCTTAACTGAGGAATTTGGGGTAGAGGTAATCTCAACAGGTGGTACTGCTCGCGTTTTGGCAGAAGCAGGGGTTTCGGTTACCCCAATTGATGAGGTAACTCAGTTTCCTGAAATGATGGACGGTCGTGTGAAAACCCTTCATCCTCGCATTCATGGTGGTCTTCTTGCGCGGAGAGATCTTGATACTCATATGGCTCAAGCAGCTGAGCATGGTATTGAAATGATCGATATGGTTGTTGTTAATCTCTACGAATTTGAAAAAACGGTAGCTTCGGGCGCTGAATTTGCTGATTGCATTGAAAATATTGACATCGGTGGCCCTTCTATGCTTCGTTCTGCTGCTAAGAATTTTGCTTCTGTTGCAGTAGTGACTGAACCTGATAATTATGATGCTATTCTCGAAGAAATGCGTGCTCATCAGGGTGCTACCACGTATGACACGCGTAAGAAACTTGCTTTAAAGGTATATCAAACCACTGCCGCATACGATTCTGCTATTTCTTCATGGCTGGCTGGCCAGATTGAAGATAATACTTCCGAATTCCCTCTTAAGCGTGTTTTGGGTCTTTCTAAGGTTCAGGATCTTCGCTATGGAGAGAATCCTCATCAGAGTGCTGCATTTTATCGTGTTGACGGTTATCCGGGCGCAGAATTTTCTCTTGCGTGCGCTGAAAAGAAGCAGGGTAAAGAGCTTTCGTACAATAATTATCTTGATTTGGATGCTGCATGGGCAGCAGTTCGTGAATTTGACAAGCCTGCATGCGTAATTGTTAAGCACCTGACTCCTTGTGGTGTTTGCATGGCTGATAATGTTGTGGATGCATATGTAAAAGCTTATGAAGCAGATCCTGTTTCTGCATATGGCGGTGTTATTGCCTTTAATCGTGGAGTAGACGAAGCAGTAGTTGAAAAAATCTTTGGCAATAAGCAGTTTGTTGAAGCAATTATTGCTCCTGAATTTAGCGAAGGTGCACTTGAGATGTATGCTTCAAAGCCAAATGCACGTCTTCTTGCAACCAGAGGAGTAAATCCAGCAGGTAATACCTTTGAATATCGCAGCGTTGAAGGCGGCTTGCTTTGCCAAGAGTCCGATGCGGTTCATGAGGAACCTGAAACCTTTACCGTGGTTACTAATCGCCAGCCATCTGAGCAGGAAATGGCTGATATGGTTTTTGCTTGGCAGGCATGCAAGTCGGTTAAGTCGAATGCAATTCTGATTGCAAAAGACGAAGTAAACCTTGGCGAAGGAGGCGGTCAGCCTAATCGTGTAAATTCTGCACGTATTGCAGTTGAGCAAGCAGGCGAAGCAGCAAAGGGTGCTGCAGCAGCATCTGACGCATTCTTCCCATTCCGCGATGGTTTGGATGTTTTAGCAGAGGCAGGAATTACTGCGGTAATTCAGCCAGGTGGTTCTATTCGTGACCAAGAAGTAATTGATGCAGCTAATGAGCATGGCATGACTATGGTCTTTACTTCTCATCGTCATTTCCGCCACTAATTGTCGTTGTTTTATTAGTTTTTGCTTGAGCTTTTTTTAAGGAGGCCCCTAAATGGCCTCCTTTTTTATTGGGGAGTCCTCATTTACCAAAGAGCACCAATATACCAAAGAACTCCAACTTACCGACGAGCTCTTGTTTACCAAAAAGCCCTAAAAAACCCCCAACTGCGTTTTTGCAAAAAGTATGTATTGTTAAGAGAATTTCCTTTTAGTAAAATCTGCTCATGTTTTTAACTACTGCACATACCAAATTAAATGACTCAGAAGCAAATGCTCTGATGAGTGCAGTATATGCTCAGCAGTCTTCTACCCCGGCAGCAAATGCGCTTATGAGTGCTGTGTTTGCCGCACAATCTGTTTCGGTAGATATTTCACCTCACATACAACGATTTTACTAGCACACAACATCGGTTTGTGTGCTTTCTTATTGCATGTAGATGTTTGTGTGCGAAATCATTTTCTTCGCAAAAGAATGTGTCTTTTGTCAGGGGATTTGTATGGCTTGATGCATAAGGATATTTGGTGCGGTTTTTTAGAAGAAAGTAAAGAAAGGACAGCCATGGGTAACTATTTTCAGCCCGAGACTGAAACGATGCCTCTTGAGGAACTCCAGGCTCTTCAGAGCGAGCGAATCGTAGAGCAGATTAAGCATGTATACGAAAACGTTGCTTTTTACCGTGAGCGTATGGATGAAGCAGGGGTAAAGCCTGAAGATATTAAAGGAATCGAAGATATTAAAAAGCTTCCTTTTATTGTAAAAGATGACCTTCGCGATCAGTATCCTTATGGTCTTTTAGCAGTACCTTTGTCCGAATGTGTTCGTATCCAGTCTACTTCTGGTACAACCGGTAGGCGCGTTGTTTCCTTCTATACTCAGGACGATCTTGATATTTGGGAGAGCTGTTGTGCTCGTGCAATTGTAGCTGCTGGCGGCACTAAAGAAGACGTTGTTCACGTTTCTTATGGATATGGTCTCTTTACTGGCGGTCCTGGCTTGAATGGTGGCTCTCATAAGGTTGGCTGTCTTACTTTGCCAATGTCTTCTGGTAATACTGCTCGTCAGCTCCAGTTTATGGAAGACCTTGAATCAACAATTTTGTGCTGTACTCCTTCTTATGCTGCAAACCTTGGTGAGGAAATTCGCGAAAAAGGTATGAAAGATAAGATTAAGTTGAAGGCTGGTATTTTTGGTGCTGAGCCTTGGACTGAAGAAATGCGTCGCAATATCGAGGATTTGCTTGGTATTAAGGCATATGACATCTATGGTCTTACCGAGATTTCTGGTCCTGGTGTTTCTTTCGAATGTGAAGAGCAGAAGGGTATGCACATTCAGGAAGACCATTTCTATGCTGAGATTATTGATCCTGAAACTGGCGAGGTATTGCCAGAGGGTGAAGTTGGCGAATTGGTATTTACCTGCTTGACTAAGAAGGCATTCCCATTGATTCGTTATCGCACTCGTGACCTTTGCTATCTCACTCGTGAAAAGTGCTCTTGTGGCCGTACCCACGTTCGTATGCACAAGCCAATGGGTCGTTCTGACGACATGATGGTTGTTAAGGGTGTAAACGTATTCCCATCTCAGATTGAAACAGTATTGATCAATCTTGGCTACGAAGATAAGTATCAAATTGTGGTAGATCGCGTAGGTAACTCTGACACTATTGAAGTTCAGGTAGAGCTTACTGCTGCAATGTTTGAGAATGAGGGCACTGATTTGGTTTCTCGTCGTGAGAAGAAGATTGTTTCTGCTTTGAAAGACATGTTGGGCATTAAGGTTGAGGTTAAGGTTGTTGAGCCAAAGACCATTGCTCGTTCTGAAGGCAAAGCAAAGCGCGTTGTTGACAAACGTGAGCTCTTCGAAAACTAAGAGTGGCTTACAAACGCTGTTCTGATTTATATACGTAGCTTGTGATGAAACACGACTTCAAATTCAGAGGGCAAGTAAAAGAGTCATTACGTATATCAATTGTTTCTTTGAACAAAAAAGAGGCTGCTAATAAAGGCAGCCTCTTTTGTATTGTGTATTGATTGATAGCCTGACAGCTATTGCTGGCGCAATTATTCCTTCTTCGCCTGGCAACAACCGCTGGCAGCTATTCTTTCTTCACCGGGCAACTACTGCGGGCGGTTATTTCTTCTTCATTTCCCTAAGAACATTTTGGTAGTCTTCGTAGTTCTTTTTCAGTAATTCTGGAATTGGTAGTTCGTATGGGCAGCGCGATTGACAGATGCCGCATTCTTCACATTGGGTAGTGAGATTCATCTGTTCTTGCCAGTAGTCGTTAGTCCATGCTTCGGTTGGAGCTCTGCGAATCATGAGAGACATGCGAGCACATTGGTTAATCATGATTTTATGAGGGCAAGGAAGACAATATCCGCATCCACGACAGAATTCTTGCTGTAATTCTTCTTGTTCAGCTTTAATAAATGAGCGAATTTCTTCATCATAGGTTGGGCAGGAATCAAAGAAGGAAAGCCACTGATCAAGTTCTTCATTCTTTTGGATTCCCCAGATTGGTACCACGTTATCAAATTGAGTCATAAAAGCCATGCAAGCTTTCGAATTAGTAAGCAGTCCTCCCGCAAGACCTTTCATGGCAATAAAACCCATGTTTGCATTTGCAGATTTTTCTACCAAATCAATTTCGCGCTGGTTTGCTAAATAGGAAAGGGGATATTGGATGGTCTCATAGAGACCAGAAGAAATAGCCTCTTCAGCAACGCCAATTTTATGCATGGTGATGCCGATATGTCTTATCTTTCCCTGAGCTTTTGCTTCTTGCATGCATTCGTACATGCCAGTTCCATCACCAGGTTTCCAGACTTCATTTACGCAGTGAAATTGGTAAATATCCAGATAGTCAGTTTGCAGATTAGTAAGGGAAGTATTTAAATCGCTCCAAAAGTCCTCGGGAGTTTTGGCGGCGGTTTTTGAAGCGAGGAATACTTTGTCGCGCATTCCGTTAAAGGCAATGCCAACTTTAACTTCGCTATCACTATACGCGCGGGCAGTGTCAAAAAAGCGCATGCCTCCTTTATAGGCCTTCTGAACAAGAGCTACTGCATCTTCAGTTGAGATGCGCTGAATTGGAAGCGCGCCAAAACCGTTTTGCAAAACGGTTATTCCTGTTGAGCCTAAGGTTACTGTCTTCATAATGTTCGTCTCCTGAAATGGGTCTTTTACTGACAAAGGGACTAAATGAACGATATGAATGTATAGTTTAGAGTAAATTATGCGATATAAGATAATCGTTTGAGAATTTGCTGAGTTAATAAAGGTGTTTCATGGCAAAAAAGACTGAAAAGAAAACAAATGCAATGCGCGAATTGGAACGAGCAGGAGTTAGCTACCAGTCGCATTTCTTCGAATGTAATGAAGCAAAAAGTGGTGTTGAAGTGGCAAAAATGTTAAATCAAAATCCTGAACAGGTATTTAAAACACTTGTTACGCAAGGTAAATCGGGGAAACATTATGTATTTATGATTCCCGTTGCTCAAGACTTAGATTTAAAGAAAGCCGCAAATGCTGCAGGAGAAAAAGCAGTAAGCATGATTAAGCAAAAGGAGTTATTGCCACTTACGGGATATGTTCATGGCGGTTGTTCTCCTTTAGCTATGAAGACTCAATTTGTTACCTTTATTGATGAAACCGCAGAATTGTTCGAGACTATTCTTTTTTCAGGTGGCAAAATAGGCTGTCAAATAGAGACAAGTCTTGATAGCTTAAGTAAGGCAATTCAAATACAGACCGCAGACCTAACCGCATACTAATCTTGGTTAATCTGATTTTTTAAGTCATTGATAATAAGATAGTGTTTTCGGAATCTGCTTATATCGGTTGCAAACGCAAGTATAAAGGCAAAAAGACCTATGACTCCAATAACCGTATTGGCGCCAGGGGCAAAAATAAGAGCAAGCATAATAAAAGGAATCATTACTAAACCGCTGAGTATTCCAAGATTTCGCACAATAGCTTGCCCAATGGTGATAATTGTGTAGAGATACATACCCATAGCAATTGCGTTATAGCCAGTAAGAATGGTTCCTAAGATGCAAAGTGCAAGCATTACTGCTTTGACAATAAACACTTCAAGCTCTTTATTGAGTTTCTCTTTCTGTCGTTTCAGGCGGTTTTCTGGTCTATTTGCTTCTGCGGCTGCTTTTGCTGCTGCAGCAAAAGGGCTGCTGTATCCTACAAAGGGGTCATTGGAGTAACCACCAAATGGGTTTGATGAAGAGGTATTGGTTTGACCCTGGGAATTAGTAGTAGTGTACGTAGTCCATACAAATCCTTCAAAAGGGGTTCCTTTAAAAGGATCATTTCCTGTTTGTGAAGAAGTTGTTTGAGTGTAGGTAAAGGGAGAAGCGTAAGGGTTTCCTGCGCTTCCGAACTCTGGTTCCCATTTTCCTGATTCAAGAATGTCTGCAGCTTCGTTAATTTTTTTAGTCTTTTCTTCCGCTTCAGCACGAAGAGTTTCATTTTGAGCGAATTTGTCAGGATGGTTCTCGATAATTAACTTACGATGAGCTTTTTTGATCTCATCTTCAGTGGCGTTATCGTCAAGGCCAAGAATATGTAGTGCTTCAGACTTTTTCATTGCTTCTTTCTGGGAAAACGTGTTTTGCACAATTTATAGTAAGAGCCCGTGCGGTTTCTACAAGGGCTCTTGTTAAAAATCTACAAATTTTGGCTAAGCTTTCCACAAATAATTCTTAAAAGAGGATTTCTTCCAGGGAACGCTTTGGTACATAGTGGATTTCTTTTTCATCGCGGTAATACTTGATGTCGCCATCAATAACCTCAGCAAGACGAACATCTTCAGTTGGCTTGCCAAGAGCGATAATCATAATTGGGTCAAGATGTTCAGGAATTGAAAATGCTTCTTTTAAGCTTTTCTTGCTAAAGGCAGTAAGCATGCAGCCGCCATAGGTCATTTCACGTGCGCCAAGGGTAATTGCTTCCGCGGCGATACCAGCATCAATGAGTGCATTTGTGGTATTAGGACAAATGGTAGTGTCGTTGCACATGATGATGTAGCCTGTTGGGCGCTGACCTTCTTCTGGACCGTCCCAGTCGGATATATATCCAGCCCAGCTAAGAAGAGGGAATATCTTTTCGCGTTCTTCTGCGTCAATAACAATGTGATATTTCAAAGGTTGTAAATTGCGCGAGCTTGCTGCAGTTCTTGCATAATCAATAAACTTTCGTGCATATTCTTCAGAAATTGGATAGTTTTCTTTGAATTTGCGAAAACTACGATTTGTTTTAGAAAGAATTGGTAATGCTGGCATTATGTTCCTTTCCAACGGCTCTTTCGTTATTGGATACTTGTTTCTGGTGTGTTTCTGTTGGTTTAGCGTTATGAGGATAAACCAACAACTCTTACATGATAAAATATTTCACGCATTTTTCCCTTTGGGGTTGTTAATTACTATAAATCCTTAAATGATTATTGATATATGAATTCAAGTTTGCGTAAATTATTGATTGGGTTAGTGCTGATTGTTGTTCTTGCGGTAATTTTTATGCGAGGAGATCAGTTAACCGAATTGTTTGAAGTGTTGCAGCAAGGAGCAATAATGCCTCTTGTGCTGGCATTATGTACTCAGCTTGGAAAATATTTTGCGCAAAGTTATGCCTACCATTTTTCGTTTAGAGCAGTTCATGAGACAATTGCGCCTCGCGATACTCTTCCTCTCGTTTTTGGCACGTTCTTTATGAATACCCTTGCTCCTTCTCTTAATCTTGCAGGTACTTCATTGGTGGTAGACGATGCGCGTCGAAGAGGCATTCCTCCCGGAAAAAGTGTAAGTGCATCGCTTCTCATGCAGACAACAGTAGATTCAGGTTTTACTATCATTACTCTTTTGGGTTTTACCTTCTTGCTTATCTTCTGCGGTCTTTCACCGGTATGGTACTTGCTAAGTTTGGTTGTGGCTTGCATTGTAGGCACAATGGTTTTGATTATGGTTGTTGGTAGCAAGAAGCCTCATCTTCTTGTTTCAGTTCTTACTTTTTTTCAGAATCTTGTGAACCGCATTCTTCTGAAATTCAATAAGAAAGCGCTTTCTCCTTGGGCTGAAGCTACTGCTTATTCTTTTTCTCAGGCAGGAAGTCTTATTTGGAATAGCCCAAAAGAAACAGTAAAAGCGTTTGGCTGTTCTGTTATAGCAAGTCTGTGCGAACTCAGCGCGTTTTGTTTAGTTGGATTTGCTTTTGGTGTTACCTCCATTCAGGCGTTGATATGCGGTTATGTGGTTGCAACTCTGTTTGCTATGGTTTCAATTACCCCACAGGGAGTTGGAGTAGTAGAGGCAGCGGTACTGGCAGCTTTTGTTATGTTTGGCGAAACTGCAGCTGCTGGTATGGCTATTGGTTTGGTATATCGCAGTATTGTGTTTTGGATGCCATTCTTGATTGGTGCTGTTCTTATTAACTTCACAAAGACATTTAAGGGAGAAAAAGAAGAAAAAAGTACCCGCTCTATCGAAGATAATCTCCAATCAACTGGTCTTGAAGAAAAGCAAAACACGATTCGCTTAGAAACCGATACGAACCCATCTATGCTTCGTTCGGACTCTGATTCACCAGAAAAGGCTTTTGATTTTGATGAATCTTCCATTCACGTTACTGCTCATCAAGGAGACCCTGCAGTAGTTATTCATGTTCCTCACAAGGAAAAAGGTACTGATAAAAAAGAGGTGTCTCTTGAGCTAAATGAGACGCTTTAGTTTAGCTTTTATTCCTCATTACTAACAAAGCCTCACTATGCGTTCTCGCTGAGCGCTTCTTATGTTCCTCTCTCTAGAAAAATACTCGCTTCTACGTGTTAGTAGTACGGTAACCATGAGAGAAAATGATACAATACAACGTTGATAATATGGATAGATTGAAGATTTGGAGGAGAGATTATGGCGCGCCCTATGACTATGGCCGAAAAGATTCTTGCTGCTCATGCAGGCTTAGAAGAAGTGGTTCCTGGTCAGCTAATCGAGTGTAATCTTGATTTAGTTTTGTCTAACGATGTTACAACTCCTATTGCAATTAAAGAATTTAACAAACTTGGTGTAGATAAAGTTTTTGATCCAACAAAGATTGCTCTTGTTCCTGATCATTATGTTCCTAACAAAGATATTGCGGCAGCTGAACAGGCAAAAGCTGTTCGTGACTTTGCTTACGAACAAGGAATCACTCACTACTATGAGGTAGGCTGCATGGGTGTTGAGCATGCTCTCTTGCCTGAGCAAGGTGTTGTTGGTGCTGGTGATTTGATTATTGGTGCAGACTCTCATACCTGTACATATGGTGCGCTTGGTGCTTTCTCTACAGGTGTTGGTTCAACTGACGCGGGTGTTGGCTATGCAACAGGTAAAGCATGGTTTAAGGTTCCTGAGTCAATCAAATTTAATATCGAAGGCAACTTCCGTCCTGGTGTTTCAGGTAAGGATGTAATTTTGCATATTATTGGCATGATTGGCGTTGATGGTGCTCTGTATTGCGCAATGGAGTTTACCGGTAGCGCTATTGCACAGCTTTCTATGGAAAGCCGTTTAGCTATTTCCAATATGGCTATTGAGGCAGGCGGTAAGGCTGGTCTTTTTGCGGTTGATGACGTAACCCGTGAATACATGGATGGTCGTGTTGAGAAGCCTTACACCGAGTATTATTCTGACCCAGATGCTCAGTATGCAAAGGTGTATGAGATTAATGCCGAAGACATTGTTCCAACAGTTGCATTTCCTCATTTGCCTTCTAACACTCGTCCTGCTTCCGAAGCTAGAGATATCACTATTGACCAGGCAGTTATTGGTTCTTGCACCAATGGCCGTATTGAGGATATGCGTGCTGCCGCAGAGGTATTAAAGGGTCGCAAGGTTAATCCAAAGGTTCGTTGCATCATTATTCCAGCTACTCAGTTGGTATATCGTCAGTGCATGGAAGAAGGCCTTATGGAGATCTTCTTAGACGCAAATTGTGTTGTTTCCACTCCAACATGTGGTCCATGCTTAGGTGGATATATGGGAATTCTTGCTGCAGGAGAACGTGCTATTGCAACAACTAACCGTAACTTCGTTGGTCGCATGGGTGATCCAACCTCAGAGGTTTATTTAGCATCTCCTGCTGTTGCCGCAGCTTCGGCAGTTCTTGGTCATATTGGTTTACCTGAAGATTTAGCTTAAGTTTGATTAGGAGTGTTGTATGCAGTATAAAGGTACCGTTCATCGTTATGGTCGCGACGTAGACACTGATGTTATTATTCCTGCTCGTTATTTGACCACTTCTGATCCTAAGCAACTTGCTGCTCATTGCATGGAAGATATTGATGCTGATTTCGTCAATAAGGTAAAGCCAGGCGACATTATGGTTGCAGACGAAAACTTCGGTTGCGGATCTTCTCGTGAGCATGCTCCAATTGCCATTAAGGCATCAGGCATTGATGTGGTAATTGCGAAAAGCTTTGCACGTATTTTCTATCGCAATTCCATTAATACTGGTCTTGCAATTATGGAATGCCCTGAAGCAGTTGACGCTATCAAAAATGGTGATGTTGTTTCAGTAAACACCGATACTGGTGAAATCAAAAATGAAAACACCGGCGAAGTATTTACCGCTCAGCCATTCCCTCCATTTATTGCTGACATTATTGAGCAGGGTGGCTTGATCAATCGTACTCGCAATGTGTTAAAGCAGGATTAGTCTACGTAATTTAGAGGTTGATTTGGGATTTGCTAGCGGCTTTTTTGCTGCTAGCAAATCTTTGCGTTAAACAGAAGGATTGTCGCTATGTCTCAGACTTACAAAATTTGTCTTCTTCCTGGAGACGGTATTGGACCAGAAATCATTGCAGAAGGTGTGAAAGTACTCAATGCAGTTGGCGCAAAGTATGACACGGTATTCGAGTGCACAGAGGCACTTATTGGTGGTTGCGCTATTGATGCAACAGGAAATCCTCTTCCTGACGAAACACTCAAAATTGCAAAAGCATCTGATGCTGTTTTGCTTGCAGCAGTTGGAGGCCCAAAGTGGGATACTACCGACTCTACAAAGCCTAGACCTGAACAGGGACTTTTGAAAATTCGCAAGGAATTAGGCTTATATGCAAACTTGCGCCCCGTAAAAATCTTTAATGCACTTGCTGATGCATCAACCTTAAAGCCAGAAGTTATTGATGGTGTTGATTGCGTTATTGTTCGTGAACTTACTGGTGGTTTGTATTTTGGTGAGCGCCGCCGCGAATACGATGTTGATGGTGCTGGATTGAATGGTGCTAAGGGTCAACTTGCAGTTGATACTTTGTTATATAACGAGTACGAAGTAGAGCGTATTGTTCGTCATGCTTTTGAAACGGCAAAAAAGCGTGGTGGCAAGGTTCATTCTGTTGATAAGGCAAACGTTTTAGACACTTCTCGTATGTGGCGCGAGATTGCTCATCGAATTGGCCAAGAATATCCTGAGGTGGAATTGGCTGATATGTTGGTTGACAATGCCGCAATGCAGCTCATTAACAATCCAAAGCAATTTGACGTTATCGTAACGGAAAACATGTTTGGCGATATTCTCTCTGACGAAGCTTCCATGCTTACTGGTTCTTTGGGCATGCTTGCTTCAGCTTCTTTGGGTGATGGCACTGCCTTATATGAGCCAAGCCATGGTTCTGCTCCTGATATTGCCGGTCAAGGTATTGCTAATCCGCTCGCACAGATCTTGTCTGTTGAGATGATGCTTCGCTACACCTTTAATATGACCGATGCTGCCGATGATGTTGCTCGTGCAGTAGATTCGGTTTTGAATGATGGCTGGAGAACGGGTGATATTAAAAATGCCGATACTCCTTCAGATAAGGTAGTAGGCACCGAAGCTATGGGTGACTTGGTAGTTAAATACCTTGGTTAATCGCTCAAATTCGATAAACGTATTGATTTTTAGAATTATCTACACGTAAGGATACTAATGGCTCTTAAAACCCCAACGGGTACTTTTGATATGCTCCCTGCCGAAGCACTTTTTTGGCAGTCCTTTAAAGAAAAATCTCAAGAGATTTTTGGTAGGTATGGCTATTTACCAATTGAGACACCTCTATTCGAGCAGACTGAGTTATTTGTTCGCGGTATTGGTGAAGCTACTGATGTTGTTTCTAAAGAGATGTTTAGTGTAATTTCTGGCGGCAACATGGCAAAAATTATGGCAGGGGAGAAGGTTAGCTCTAAGTCAAAGTTTAGTTTGCGTCCTGAAGGTACTGCATCGGTAGTTCGTGCAATTGCTCAGCATAATTTAGTCCCACAGGGAGGTGCTCCTGCAAAACTTATGTATGCTGGCCCCATGTTTCGTGCAGAACGTCCTCAGGATGGAAGACAGCGCCAGTTTAACCAGATTGGTATTGAGTGCTTAGGCGCTTCGGCTCCGAGTGTTGATGCTGAGGCAATTATTATGGCTATGCGCTTTTTTGAAAGCATAGGCCTTAAAAAGGAAAACCTTCGTCTTCTTGTTAATTCAATGGGTTGCGAAAAGTGCCGACCAGCATTTCGTGATTCAGTTAAAGCATTTCTTGTTGAGCACCATGATGAAATGTGTGAAGAGTGCCAAGGTAGGGAAGAGACAAATCCATTACGTGCTTTTGACTGCAAGAAAGAGCATTGTGCTGAATTAATGGCTTGCGCACCTCATATTACCGATGCGCTTTGTCCTGAATGTCATGCTCATTATGAGAAGGTTAAGGACTATCTTTCTCAAGCAGATATTGAGTTTATTGAAGACTATACCCTTGTTCGCGGTTTGGATTATTACACCCGTACCGTATTTGAAGTTCAAGTTATCGAAGGTATGGGATCTCAAAATGCTATTGGTGGCGGTGGTAGATATGACAAGCTTATGAAAGAAATAGGTGGTCCCGAAACTCCTGGTTTTGGTTTTGCTATTGGATATGAGCGTTGTCGCATTGCTCTTGAGCGTCAAGGATACGTTATTGAAGCGCCAAAGAATCTTGAATTCTATCTTGCATGCGTTGATGGGTCTGTTTCGGGAGAAGCGTTTAAGCTCATGCAAGCATTCCGTGATGCTGGCTTTGTTGGGGATATGGATCACCAAAACCGCAGCTTGAAAGGCCAATTTAAACAGGCAGGAAAACTTGAGGTTGAGTATGTATTGGTTCTTGGTCCTGATGAATTAAAGGATGGAAAAGTGACCATACGTGACTTTGCTAATCATAGCGAAGCATCTTATTACCTTACTGAATTATATGAGGCATTGCAAAATCAGAGTAATGCTGAAGAAAAACTCTCGTTAAAAGTATTTTTAAATACCCTTACTAAATAGGTGACATCCTATAGAATAGGGCATGGAAAAAATCCTTAGAGTATATGGTCGAATGACTAAAACTAGTTAATTAAAGATTTTAGATAGAGAAGAGGGAATAGGTTTATGACTGACTACTTAAACAAGTACAGCATGCATACCCATACCTGCGGACAGCTTCGTAGCGAAGATGTTGATGCAACCGTAGTTTTGACTGGTTGGGCTTGGCACAATCGTGACCACGGTGGTTTGATTTTTGTTGATCTTCGTGACCGCGATGGTTATACCCAGATTGTTGTTGACCCAGATTGTGTGAGTGCTGAAGAGTTTGAAGTAGCTGAGCACTTGGGTCGAGAATACGTTCTTAAAGTTGAGGGTAAAGTGCGTGCTCGTGGTGAAGGCGCAGTAAACCCAAATATGGCAACGGGCGAAATTGAAGTTTTGGCAACAAGCGTTGAGGTTCTCAACACCTCTGTTACCCCTCCATTCTCTATCGAAGATGGAATTGAAACTGATGAAACCACTCGTATGAAGTGGCGCTATATGGATATTCGCCGTCCTGAAATGTATGCAAGCTTGCGTTTGCGTCATGTAGTTGCTCAGGCTATTCGTTCTGCATTAAATGAACGAGGATTTTTGGAGATTGAAACTCCAATTTTGGCAAACTCAACTCCAGAAGGCGCTCGCGACTACATTGTTCCTTCTCGTCCTAATCCAGGAAAGTTCTATGCGCTTCCTCAAAGTCCTCAGCAGTTTAAGCAGATGTTGATGTGTGCAGGTGTTGAGCGCTATTACCAGATTGCGCGTTGTTTCCGCGATGAAGACTTGCGTGCTGACCGTCAGCCAGAATTCACTCAGGTTGATATTGAGATGAGCTTCGTAAAACAGGATGACGTTATTGAAATGATGGAAGACGTCATGAAAGAAGTTCTTAAGGCAGCTGGTATTGAGCATGAGTTCCCATTGCAGCGCATGCAGTATAAAGAAGCAATGGATCGTTTTGGCTGCGATCGTCCTGATGTTCGTTTCGGCATGGAACTTGTTGATCTTACCGATATTGTTCGCGGTTGTGGTTTCGGCGTATTTTCAAAAGCTGTTGAAAATGGCGGTGTTGTAAAGTGTATTAACTGCAAAGGCGCAGGCGATTGGTCTCGTGGCGATGTTGAAAAGCTTGCACTAGTTGCTGAAGAAAACGGCGCTAAGGGAATGGCTTGGATTGCTTTTACTTCTGATGGTAAAGAAAAGAGCCCAATTATTAAGTTCTTTGAAGAGGATGTTTACGAGCAGATTAAGAAAGCTGCCGACGCTCAGCCAGGTGACTTGCTTCTCTTTGCGGCAGATACTTATGAGGTTGCTTCTGCTGTTTTGTCCGCACTTCGCTTAACTATGGCAGATCGTCTTGGTATTGAGAGAAACGGCCATGCTCTTCTTTGGGTGGTAAACTTCCCAATGTTCCGCTATGTAGAAGAAGAAGGAAAATACGCAGCTGAGCATCATCCATTTACTCATGTATTAGATGATGATATGGATAAGATTGAAACCGATCCGCTTGCGTGTGGTTCTTATTCTTACGACATTGTTATGGATGGTTTTGAACTGGGCGGTGGCTCAATCCGTATTCATAATGCTGAGGAGCAGAAGCGCGTTTTGCGTCAGTGCGGTGTTTCTGAGGAAGACTTGGAAATCAAGTTTGGTCATTTGATTCATGCACTTGAGTTGGGCGCTCCTCCTCATGGTGGCATTGCTCTTGGCCTTGACCGCTTGGTTATGCTTCTTGCCGGAAAGCAGTCTATCCGTGACGTTATTGCGTTCCCTAAGACTTCTTCTGCAGCAGACCCAATGACTGGTGCTCCAAACCAGGTTACTGCTCGTCAGCTTAAGGAAGTAAACTTAAGGACTCTCTAAACGCTAAAGGGTATGTTTAATCTGTTTAGTAGCAGAGAATACAATTGATTTCAGCTGAGATGCTACCAAGCACAATAGGGATTTTGAGAATTGAAAAGAAAAGCTCCTTCGCAGAGTGCGAGGGAGCTTTTTCGTGAAATGATGTAGTGAATAATAGAGCTTTTGGTTATAGTTTACAAAACAAAAAGGACGACATTCGAAGCGTATGAATAAACGGTATCAGGGTAAAAAATTCTTCTTTTTTGATTACGATGGCACTTTAGCACCACCGCGTACTCGTACTATTCCTCAATCAACGCTTGAGACAATTAGTCAATTACGTGAAGCTGGCCATTTTGTGGGGCTCGCTACTGGTCGTTTGCAGTGTAATGCGGTTGATTTTGTTAAACCGTATGGCTTTGAAAACATCGTTGCTGACGGAGGCAATTCGGTAACGCTTAATAATGAGTTGATTTGGATGGAGCCTCTTGATATTTCAATGGTTAAGCGTGTGCTGTATCGATTGGAAGAACAGTCAAAAATGTGGGCGGTTACAACAGCTAATGAGCCGCTACGAATAAGCAATAACCCTCAATTTGAAACCGTTGCAGGAGACTATTATCTTCCTACTAAATACGATCCAAATCTTTCAATTGAAACCTTGAGTGAGGTATATAAAATCTATATTCCTGCAATGCCAGGAGAAGAAGAGACGCTTGATTTGCTTGATGCACCGTGGGTGCGCTATACCAGTAATACTATTTTCATTGAACCAATGAATAAGGCTGTAGGAATCAAGAAAATTGTTGATTACTACAACGGTTCATATAGTGATGTAGTAGTGTTTGGGGATGGGAAGAATGATGTAACCATGTTTCTTCCTGAATGGCTTAGCATTGCTATGGGAAATGCGCGAGAGGTTTTAAAAGAGCGTGCCGATTACATTACTTCCGATTGCGACAAAGATGGAATAATGCTTGCGTGTAAGCATTTTGGATGGATTGAGTAATGACCGATATCAATGATGAAATAATTGCTCAAAAAAAGTGGAGCTGGACAAATGCATGGAAACACTTGAAAGTAGTGTGCCATCATAAAGTTCTGGTAGCTCGTCACTGTTTTGCAGTGGGCCTGTATTATCAAGGCATTACGCATGACATGTCGAAATTTTCTCCTACCGAATTTAGAATTGGGGTCTATTACTTCCAGGGAACAAAGTCTCCAAATGCTGCCGAGCGCGATGAAAGAGGATATTCTGAAGCATGGATGCATCATAAAGGGCGAAACAAGCACCACTATGAGTATTGGATTGATAATGTAGGAAACAAGGATGCTCGTTTGGAAGGCAAGCCTATGCCGCCAAAGTATGTTGTTGAGATGTTTTGCGATCGTCTTGCTGCTTGCAAGGTATATCAAGGAAAAGATTACACAGACTCAAGCGCGCTTGAGTATTTTCAGTTTGAGCAAAACTGCGGCCATATTCTTATGCATGCCGATACGCAAATTCAATTAGAGTATCTACTTACCTTAGTTGCTCGAAAAGGAGAAAAAGAAGCATTTAAGTGGATAAAAAGAAAGCTTAAAGAGTTCCCAAACTAGTGCTTTATTGGATATCTGATTTGAAGAATGAGGCCTTATAATCCAAAAGCTACCAAATGAGGTAGCTTTTAGTATGGATTAATGATGATGCTAAACAGTTCCTTTGATTAAGGAGCTGATATATTACTTGATTGTGTGAGTGTTTAAAGTGAGTCAATATAGGATATTAAATCAGCAATAGTCTCAAGGCCTTCAGGTTCTCCGAAATCAATATCAAGCTCATCTTCAAGATTGCAAATAAGCTCTACCATATCAAGAGAGTCAATACCAAGAGAATCAAAGGTGGACTCATTAGTTATGTCTGCTGGGTTAATGCCAATATTTTCGACAAGAAGATTTTTGATTGTATCGAGGGTATCCATTGATAATCCTTTCAATAGTAATCGTTTATCAATCGTATTCTATCGCTACTTCATAAGTATGCGAAGAAGTTTGATTTTATTTCCAAAGGGAGGCACTCGAACAGGTACTTCAATAAGAGTGCTTTTCTTAAGGGTTGATTTGTAATGCGTGAAGGCATCAAATCCTACTTTTCCATGATATGCGCCAAGACCCGATTCTCCAACACCACCAAATCCCATTTTGTTATTGGCTAAATGAATAATGCAATCATTAATTGTTGCTCCGCCAAAACTCAAATGAGAGATGACATACTCTTGGATGGAGGTGTCTTCGGAGAAAAGGTAGCATGCAAGCGGGTGGCTAAAGTTTTTAGTTACTGCGAGCGCTTGGTCAAGTGTTTTCCAGGTAATAATTGGCATAACAGGCCCGAAGATTTCTTCGTTCATTACAGGGTCTTCAAGGGTTACTCCCGTCATGATGGTTGGCTCAATGGTAAGCGATTCTTTATTTCGCTTACCACCAAGGACGATTTTTGCCTCCTTGTTGTGGTTGTCAATTAAGCCGCATACTCGATCAAAATGGTGCTCGTTAATCATATGAGGATAGTAAGAGCACTCCATAATATCGTTTCCATAGTACTGGTGAAGGTAGGTATCCATTTGTGCAATAAACTCATCAACGACCTCTTCATGGACTAGGAAGTAGTCGGGAGCTACGCAGGTTTGACCTGAATTAATGCATTTTCCCCAAGCAATACGCTGAGCTGCTCGTTTGATGTTTGCGGTTTTATCAATAATGCAAGGACTTTTTCCGCCCAGCTCAAGCGTGACATTGGTAAGATTTTTGGCGGCAGCTTTCATTATGTCTCTGCCAACTTGAGGGCTGCCCGTAAAGAAAATTTTGTCGAAGGTGACCTCTAAAATCCATTCATTCATGGCAGGGCTGCCTTCGAGACAGCAAATAAACTGTGGATCAAAAATTTCGTCACACATTCTCTTTAGGAATGCGCTGGTGTGAACGCTGGTGCGAGAAGGTTTTAGTACAACACAGTTTCCTGCAGTAATTGCGTCAACAAGCGGAACAAGCGCAAGCTGGATAGGGTAGTTCCAAGGCGAAAGAATGCCAGCAACTCCAAGTGGTGAAGGATACACTTTGCTGGTTGAATAGAAATGAACAATGGAAGTTCCTACTCGTTTTGGTTTTGCCCACTTCTTGATGTTCTTGAGACAAGTAGCTATTTCGTCATAAACAATACCTATTTCGGTGGCATAGCCTTCAAATTCTGCTTTGCCAAGATCTTTATTGAGCGCTGTAAGAGCTTCTTCTTCATGGTTTTTTAGATAGGTGCGTAATTTTTTTATCTGCTCAATACGAAAAGAAACGGGAAGGGTATTTCCTGCTTCGAAGTAATTTCTCATAGTACAGACATGATTTTCAATATCTTGTGCGCATGAAAAGGTGAGAGTGTTCATAATGCTTTTCCTGAGTACGAGTGATTAATAGGCCGCCTGAAGAATTTCCATAGCAACGTCGAAAGTGATTTCTTGCTTATTGTAAAGGGCGGCGCCGTCGTAGCGTGCCTGATTTGCAATTTCGGGAAGCTTATCTTGAGCAACTCCCAGCTCTTGTAAAGTAATTGGGACGCCGTACGTGCGATGGTAATACGCATTCATGGCGAAAAGCTCTTCTTCGAAGGCTAAATCACGCTGGCTTGCGTTGAGGTGAGAAATATCTCGTTTTGGGCAGAGCGCGCGAAGCAATTCTCCGTAAAGATTCTTGTGATATCCGTGAGAGATGTTGTAATGCACGCAATGAGGAAGAAGAAGCATCATTGCTTGACCATGAGGAATATGGCAAATACCTCCAAGTGAATGGCCGAGTGCATGCACAATGCCTACCATTGCATTTGAAAAAGAAGCACCCGCAAGAAGACTTCCCAGAGCAAGGTTTGTACGAGCCTCTAAGTCATTTGGATAGGCGCAGCTGTGAGCAAGGTTTGACTTAATAAGACGAATAGCTTGATATGCAAGCGCATCGCTTACCGGATTTTTTTGAATAGAGGTATAAGCTTCAATTGCGTGAGTAATAGCATCGATTGCCGTAGTAGCGGTGAGTTTTGGAGGCAATGATGCGGTTAAGTTTGGATCCAAGAATGCTACATGGGGTACAAGCTTATAGGAGGTATAGCTGAGCTTTTGGTGGTTCTCCACATCGGCTACAACGGCAACAAGGGTAACTTCCGAGCCCGTGCCTGCGGTTGTTGGGATTGCAATTAGGGGATCTAAGTCATTTTGAAGAATCTCTGAACCCTGGAGGGCAGTGAAATCTTTTCCTCCAACTGAAATAGAGGCTGCTGCTCCTTTTGTGGTGTCGATTACTGAACCACCGCCAAGTGCAATCCAGCCATCACAATTGTGTTTTTTATAGAGAGCAGCAACGTCATTAACGACATGAAGAGATGAATCAGGTGGAACTTGGTCAAAAAGTACAAAGGGAATACCTTCTTCTCGAAGGGGTGCTAATGCGTGCTCGCACACACCAAGCTTTACAAGATTTGCGTCAGTTACCACCATAGGATTGCTAACTTGGTGGTTTTTAAGTTCAACGGGGAGTTTATGTAAAGAGTTTTGTCCACAAATGATTTTTGTAGGACAAAAGAATTCAAATGCATCCATGAAAGTTCCTTATCTTTGTTGCGTGAAAAAAGTGAGCTATGCAGATTTTTGATAGGCGTTTCGCCAGAAAAAGAATGTCTTTAAGATTGTCATAAAGAGATAGGTGATTGATACACCTTTATTGTTTGATCCTGTAGTTGAAAACAGGCGTGCAGATAATGCCTGATGAAGGGTAATGTTGCCTGAAAAAACATCAAAGGCATAGTCTAAGTCCCTAAAACAGATAATGTAGTCAACCGATTGAGTTGATTTTGGAAGACGTTTCCAGGAATTGTTGTTCTGTTTAAGAACAACGCCCCTTCCGTAGTTTGTGATATCAAGGGCAAAGGTAAATTGATCGCCAAGATACCTAGTTTCTTGTTTAATCTTTTTTGAAATCTTGTTTCCAAAAAAGAGAAGAAAGGGAAGTATTAGCAGAAGGAGTGAGACGTAGATACGCTTAACTAAACTTCTTTTTGGTGTGCCTGTCTGATTCAAAATATGCTCTCCTTGCGAATTGTGTAGCGGAGAGATTTTAACAAAAATGTGATACTAAAGTATCTTTCTTTAAAGAAAGACTACATTTATCTTTGAACCGGTTCAGAAGTTTTCGCTAAAACCTAGGTCTGACATGGAGGCTTTATTGAAGCATTTGACGGTAAAATCTACAAAGTGTTTTGTCGCAGGGCTTGCACTCTTGAGGTTTGTTGCCGCTACACCAAGCTGAATTGTTTGGCGAGGTTCAACGGGAATTTTTGCAATTTTAAAATCAAACCTGCGGGTAACCAAGCTGTTCATAATGCTGATGCCCATATTTTGTTCAACCATTGAAAGGGTTGCCGCATTTTCTAACGTTTGGTAGGCCAAATTTGGTTTTAGATTGTATCGTTTAAGCATATTGAGAATGTCTACATCGTTGCCGTTTGCAGGCATGATGAAATCTACGCCATCGCAAGCAGAAATCGGAAACGCTTCTTTATCTGCATAAGGATGATTAAGGGGCAAGATGGCAACCATTGTATCTTTTGCTAAAGGAATCCAGTCTAGTTGCATTGGTTCGTAATAGCTCATAAAACCAATATCAACTTTATTGGTCATAATCCATTCTTCAACTTCCTGATGAATGCCTTCCATAATACGAATTTCAATACCAGGAAAGCGTTTATGAAAATCTTTAATGATGCGAGGGAGCCAGTGTGTTGCGATGCTTGGATATGAACCAATAGTGACACAGCCAGTTGAGAGGCCTTTTACTTCGGCTGAATACTGTATGAGATTGTCTTCGTTAGATACGATCGCGCGAATTACTGGTAAAACCTTTTTTCCGTTTTCGGTAGGTGAAACTCCTTGCTTGCTTCTCTCTAAAACGGAAAAGCCAAGTTCTCGTTCAAGAGCTTGAACGAGTTGGCTTACTCCAGAAGGGGTGTATCCTAACGATTTTGCTGCCTTTGAAAGGCTTCCAGTATCAATTGCTTCTATGAATGCGCGGTAACGTGAAGTATCCAAGAAATCATTCCTAACCTTTAAAAGGGCTGTTTATTGAGGTATTGAGTTCGAATAGCGCGAATATGATCATTTTGGTAAGTGGTAACGAAAGCTCTATCGTGTTTTAAGTAATACTTTATACAGTTATAACATATTCGTGATTTTATAAAAGCTTTGTGAGGCTTTTACTTACTAGTAAGGTGGATTAATATAGTCATTAGAGAAAGATACCTTGAATAGAAGTACGGGCAATTTTTTCTTTTATTCAAGCCTTTCTATGTTTTCTTTTTTTGTGGGGAAGTTGTGAGATAAAAAGAAACTTCCAATCAACCAAAGAGGGCTCCTTTACGGAGCCCTCTTTCTCGTTTACGTAAGAATCATTAGGGTGTTCTTATAAGCCCCTTGTACCCCCCTATAACCTTTTTGCTAATTCTTGTTAGTCAGGTGAGCTTATGACGATAACACGCAAATTTTGGATTCTATTTCTCTTTAGCTTAAGAAGTCTTCAAGAATTTCTTGCTCAGCTTCTTCTTCGGTAAGACCAAGGGTCATAAGTTTAATAATCTGGTCTCCTGCGATTTTTCCAATTGCTGCCTCATGTACAAGCTGAGCATCGGTGTGAGCTGCTTCAATACCAGGAACTGCTTTTACAACAGCATTATCCATAATGATTGCATCGCACTGTACGTGGCCATGGCAGGCATTTTCGCCAATCACTAAGGGGTTAAAGGTTTGTTTGGAGCTATCTTTTGCAACGCTACGGGAAATAATCTGAACGTTTGAGTTTTCGCCCTTCAATACAATTTTTAAGTTAGAAACAGCAACTTGTTCTTCTTCGGTCATAAGCTTTTCAGTAAGAACATATTTTGAGTTGTTCCCAATTTCAGCATTAGTTTCACGAATTGTAGAAGTAACGCCTCCAAGTTGGGTCATTTCCATTTCGCAATAGGAGTTTTCGCCGATAAATACCTCGGTAGTTGGGTTGAGGATGCGCTCTCCGCTACCTTCGCCTTCTCCATAATGGCGCTCAATGTACTTTACGTTGCAGTTGTTGCCAATGTAGAACGTATGGATACCGTCATGTTGGGATGCTTCGTGGCCATTTTGATGAATGCCGCATCCAGCAATGATAGTTACTTCACAGTCATCCTGAACGTAGAAGGTGTTATACACTAAATCATTTACGCCTGCTTTGGAAATGATAACTGGAATATATACTTTTTCACCTTTAGTTCCTTTTTTGATAGTGATATCAATGCCAGGGTGATCTTTTTTTGTAGCAATCTCAATATAGGCGGAGTCGCTACGGCTTACCAATTGGCCATCCTTGCGGATGTTGTATGCCGTGCTAGGAATACCGTGAAGATCGGTAAGAGTTTTAAGTAAGTCTTTATCAATAGGAGTTAAATCTACTGCCATGAGTTCTCCTAACAAGTAGTTGAGATTTCGGTGATGTGAAGCTGGGTTGGTTCAGTGAAGGTGCAGTAGTTGTTCTTTTTCACTGAGAGTCCAAGCTGAGGGATAATTTCTTCTGCACTTCCGCTTGCTTCAATCTTTCCCGCTCGAAGGCAGATAATTTGGTCTGCCAATTCGATAATACGTTCCTGATGGGAAATGATAATGATTGAGTTGTCGCTATCATTTTTGTATAAGCTTGCAAACGTTTTAGCAAGTCTGTCGAAGCTCCACAGATCAATACCTGCCTCAGGTTCGTCATAAATTGCAAGTTTTGGATTGCGTGCTAGGACAGTTGCAATTTCAATGCGTTTCAATTCGCCACCAGAAAGGCTTTTATCAACTTCTCGGGTAAGGTAATTTGCAGAGCAGAGACCAACTTGGCCAAGATATTCGTTGCAAGAAAGCATAGGAAGACGACGATTTGCTGCCAATTCCAAGAGTTTCTTTACTTTCATGCCTTTGAAACGTGATGGTTGTTGAAACCCGTATCCGATGCCCTTACGAGCTCGTTCGGTTATTGGTAAGTCGGTGATATCTTCGCCATTGAAATAAATCTTGCCAGAGGTTGGTTTTTCAATGCCCATTATCAATTTTGCAAGAGTGGACTTACCGCCTCCGTTAGGACCAGTAATGACCACAAAGCTATTTTCGTCTATTGTGAGCGAAATATCATCAATGATTCGTTTTGTTTGAGAAGAGCCCTCCGAAACAGGCACTTCAAAAACGATATTTTCTAAAGTTAACATGCATTTCTCCTCAAGTTATCTCAGAGATAACCTAACACTGACTTTTTTTGTACGCAATATAAAGTAGGAGACAAATCGGTAGTTAAACTTGCTTATAGGTTTTCTTATTCACTTTTTTCTTCCTTTAAGAATAAAAGCGTAATAAGGGTATACTTTCCAAAGATGAAAGGTGCCGCTATACGTGGTTTCTCTATAAGATTAAGGAGATTCTCGTGGATTATCGCGAAAATTTTAAAAGATGGCTTGCTTGCGTTGATGATGAAATTCTTTCTCAGGAGTTGCGCACACTAGCTGATAGAGGCGATGAAAAAGAAATTGAGGATGCATTCTATACTTCTCTTTCTTTTGGCACCGCTGGTTTGCGAGGCGTTCTTGGCGCAGGAACAAACCGTATGAATATTTATACGGTTGGTCAGGCAACTCAAGGTATCGCAAATTATCTTTTACAAGTTAGTGATCAATTGGGAGAAGTAGCCATTTGCTATGACTCTCGAATTAATTCTGAATTGTTTGCCAAAACCGCCGCGTCAGTTTTGGCTGGAAATGGAATAAAAAGCCATATTTTCCCTCGCTTGCAACCAACCCCGGCACTTTCTTTTGCTACGCGTGAGCTTGGCTGTGCAATTGGCATTAACGTAACGGCTTCTCATAATCCAAGTAAATATAACGGTTACAAAGTATACGGACCTGATGGTTGCCAAATTACTAACACCATTGCTGATGGCATCACTGATGCAATTAGTGGTGTTGATGTGTTTGATGATGTTAAGACTATGGATTTCGATGCAGGTCTTGAACAGGGATTGATTTCTTATATCTCCGAAGAAGTGCTTGATGCCTTTTTAGATGCAGTATATGAGCAAGATGTTGATAAAGAGTGTAGTGGCGATTTGCGTTTAGTATATACCCCGCTTAACGGAACCGGCTTAGAGTGTGTTACCCGTATTTTGGAAAAAATTCAGGTAACCGATGTGCATATCGTTGAACAACAAGCGCAGCCTGATGGAAATTTCCCGACTTGTCCTTATCCAAACCCTGAGGAGCGTGAAGCGTTGCAAAAGGGCATTGAACTGTGCGAAGAAGTTCATCCTGATTTGCTTTTGGCTACCGATCCTGATGCTGACCGCGTTGGTATTGCGGTAAAAGATGGAGACGAGTATCAACTTCTTTCAGGAAATGAAGTGGGCGTTCTTCTTCTTGATTATGTATGCCGTATGCGAAGAGAAAAAGGCTTAATGCCTAATAATCCTGTTGCGGTAACTACTATTGTTTCTACAAGTTTGGTTGAAAGTGTTGCTCAAGAGTACGGCGTTGAAGTTCGTCGCGTGTTAACGGGATTTAAATATATTGGTGGAGTTATTGCCGATCTTGAGGCAGAAGGCCACGTTGAGCGCTTTATCTTTGGTTTTGAAGAAAGCTATGGCTATTTGGCGGGCTCTCATGCGCGTGATAAAGATGCGATTGTTGCTTCAATGCTTATTGTTCAGATGGCTCGTTATTATCGTAGTTTAGGTAAAAATCTTTATCAGGCTATGCAAGATCTTTATACGAAGCACGGATACCATTTTAATAAAACAATTTCTCGTAGCTTTGAAGGTATTGAAGGTAGCCAAAAAATGGCAGACATTATGACCTCTTTCAGAAAGGATGTTCCAACTTCGATTGGTGGTCTTGCTGTTGAAGAATCTCTTGATTATCAGCAGGGTGTTCGTAATCTTCCTTCTGCAAATGTTATTGAATTTATGCTTGAAGGAGGTAATAAGGTTATTATTCGCCCTTCAGGCACTGAGCCAAAGATTAAAGTGTATTTCTTTACGGTAGGCACTTCTTTTGATCAAGCGCAGAATCTCTCTTCGGTGTTGGAAGAGGATATCGTACAGCGTTTTGCGTAAACCATTCGTGTCCTCTCTCTTATGAGCCTAAGAGAGAGGATGGATTAGATTGTTATAAAAGAGGGAAACCATGTCTTCTAATAAAACAGGATTTAGTCATATTACTCTTGAGGTTGCCAAAGAGGATGAGATGGTTTTTAAAGTCAACGAAGAAGGCGTTTTCCCTGTATATGAAACACCAGAACACTTGTCTGAGAATTCGGCAGAAAAAATCCCTACAGAATTGCCTCAAAACATAACAGAAGTTGATAGGGACAAGGTTTCTTCAAGCGGTAATACTGTTTCTACTTTAGGTAACGCTTCTTTGGGAAATGCTTTTCAAAATAACGAAAAGACCAATTCCGCCGTTCAGAGTGTTGTATCGCAAAGCAAGAAGACCTCTATAGACAATGAGCCGCTTTCGTATGAAGATTTAGAGGGCGAGGTGCCCTTCGATAAGCTAAGAATAGTAATTCTTATTGTCTTGATACTTATTCTCGTTGGCGGGGTAGGTTACTATCTTGCTTTTATGTAACTACGAGCTATGGCTTCACGATATAATCAGTTGAGTTATGAATTATTTGAATGGACAATCCTCTAAACGTTTAAATATTTTAAAAGTTGTTTTAGTAGGTGCACTCATTGTTGCGCTTGCATGCGTATGCTTGTTTGCATTTAGTCAGACGCGCGTTATGGCTCAAGTTTCAGCTCAAGATGATTACGGGGCGTTATTAAAAGAAAAAGAAACAAAAAAACAAGTGACTGTTCCTACCACTAAAGTTGTTGATTTGGTAGACCTCATTGGACTTGATCAGGCATCTGCTTTTGAGGCAACGGGCCATGGAGCACTGTTAGATAATTCCTATGAGATATCGCAAAACAAAGCAGTAAAACGTGATGTTGTGGTGCTTACCGATGAATCGGGCGATAAATATGTTGGCACCCCAACGGTTTTTCTTGATACCGACAAAAACGGTCGTGTGGTTTCGGCCTCGTATAGTACGGGCATTAATGCATTGGGATATGGTGACTTTTCATTTGAAGAAGTAGTAACTGAAATGTTCTTAATTGAGAACACTCTAAATGCAGCAGGACTTGAATCGGTTGAGCTTGGTACCGTAAAGCTTCCTTCAAAAGAGTCGTATACTCAGTATGCTACCGATGGTAAAACAGTAAATAAAGAGTCCTTGACTTTTGTGGGAGTAAGCTCTGAAGGAAAAAAAGTATATGACTGGAATGTAACACTTACCTATGATTACTCCGAAGCAAACAGCACCGGCAATCTTGCGTATACTATAAAGACTATTTCGCTCCAAATCACTATTCGTTAGTGTGTGAGTGGAACAAAAAAATAGTGATTTTTTCTTTCCATAACGAAAAAGATATGGTATTCTATCAAGGCTGTAAAACAAGTGAAGCTTTGCTTCCACCTGGTTCGGCATTTGCTGATGGGTTATGCGAATAGACAATCCCCTAAAGGGTATATTTGTGTGACCTGCAAGTGTGCAGGTTTTTTTATGCAGTAAAACGTGTTGATTGGCACTACAGAAAACAAAGAAGGAGGTGGGCGCCATAGCAGCACAGGAACCAAGGCTCAATGATGAAATTCGCATCAAAGAATGTCGTCTTATTGCCTATGACGGATCTCAGATGGGTATTTATCCAATTGAGCAGGCTCAACGCATTGCTGATCAAGCAGGCTACGATTTGGTAGAGATTGCGCCTAATGCACAACCCCCAGTTTGTCGCATTATGGACTATGGAAAGTTCAAATACGACCAGGCTATTAGGGCCAAGCAGGCACGTAAGAATCAAAGCAAAGTCGAAACCAAGGAAATGAAGTTCCGTCCAAAAATCGATGTGGGCGACTACACTACTAAGAAAAAGCACGTTCTTCGTTTCTTGGAAAGCGGTTCAAAGGTAAAAATTACCATCATGTTCCGTGGCCGTGAGATGTCTCATCCAGAATTAGGTTTGAGCATTCTCGAAAGACTTGCAGACGATCTTAAAGATGTGGCGGTTATTGAAAACCAGCCAAAGATGGAAGGTCGTAACATGCATATGCTTATCGCTCCTTTGCCTTCAACGGTAAAGAAGAAAAAGGATAATTAAAGGAAGGATAAAACATGCCTAAGATGAAGACTCATCGCGGTACCGCAAAGCGTTTCCGTGTTACCGGTTCCGGTAAGATTATGCGCTCTAAGGCTTACAAGAGCCACATCATGACCAAGAAAAGCCAGAAGCGCAAGCGTAATTTCCGTCACGACACCGAAATTGCATCTGCAGATTACAAAGTAATCTCTCGCAATCTTGGTCTTCGATAAGTAGGAGGAGAAATAAACTATGCCTCGTGTAAAACGCGCAGTTAACGCTCACAAGAAGCGTCGTACCGTTCTCAATCGTGCTAAGGGTTATTACGGTGCAAAGTCCCGTTCTTATCGTGCAGCTAAAGAACAGGTACAGCATTCCTTGCAGTATGCTTACCGTGACCGTCGCAACAAGAAGCGTGAAATCCGTCGTCTCTGGATTACCCGCATCAATGCTGCAGCTCGTTTGAATGGTCTTTCTTATTCGGTATTCATGAATGGTCTTAAGAAAGCTGGTGTAGAGCTTGACCGTAAGGTTTTGGCTGACATGGCAGTAAATGATGCTGAAGCATTTGCAGCATTGGTAGAGATTGCTAAAAAGGCTCTCTAAGTCTTAAATCTCTCGTTCATAGACTTTTTTAAAGGCACTGACTCTGGTCGGTGCCTTTTTCTTTGCTAATCCCAAGGGTTTTCTTCGAAAAGCTTTGGTTTTTCTACGTAGTCAGAATAAGGATCATAGCCATCATCATCTTCATTAATTAAGCGAACGGGACTGTTGCTTTTTTCGCATCTATCATCTGAAGAAATGGTAAGTGGCTTACTTACTTTTTTTAAGGAATAACGCGGAGAAAAAAGAGCAGTATTCAAAGCTTCGTTTTCGTTGGTGTTTAAGGCTTCACTATTGTCATTTGGACCGTTTTGTATGGTTTTTATCATCTTTTTCCTATCAATTAAGGCTTTAACCATATTTTCTCTTTAATGTTTTTAATCTGTCAATTAATATATCAATTTGAAAAAATGGCAGTAAACACTGTTTTAGAAAGGGACCCTATGAGAGTCGAAAAAATTCGTGAAATTGACGAAGAGATTGAATTGTCTGTTCGTGCAAGTGAACCAGAGATTGAGCATGCATTTACCGTTGGTCTTGATTGCTTTGTAGACGAGCGTGGTCTTTCTGGTAATCCTGGCAACACTGCACGTGAAAAGATTTGCTACGGACTTGACCCGGATCAGGCTCGTGACACCATTTCGTCTGCAGTTGTTGGTTTTCTTATTCCATTTGCGCTTGATAACGCAGACATTGTTCCAATGAATGCTCCTCAGGCAAATTGTCAGGCAGACCCAGTGCAGGGTGAAGCTTTTGAGTTTACGGTAACCGTTATGCCAAAACCTGAGTTTGAATTAACCGACTATTCTCCTGTTGAAGTTGCAGTTCCTGCTATGACTGAAGTGACCGAAGCAGATATTGATCAGCAAGTTGCTATGCTTGCTCATCAGTTTGCAACTGTTCGCATTGATGAAGAAGGCGAAGAGGTATATGACATTCCTGAGGTAACCGATGAATGGGTTAAGAATAGCTTGTATATGATGGACGTAAACACGGTTGAAGAACTTCGCGAGTCTTTCCGTGAACAGTCTCGTCAGGCTAAGCTTGATCAGTTTGAACAGACAAAAATGGCAGCGTGCCTTGAGGCTTACTCCGAGCGTTTTGAGGGAGAGATTTCTGACAAGCTTATTAAGTGCATGGCTGATGACTTATTTGCAGCTTTCAGTCAGCAACTTGCTGCTCAGGGCACTAATATGATTGAGTTCTGCTTGCAAAACCGTACCGATGAAAAAGCTGTTCGTGCTTCTTTGGCAAATCAGTCTGAAATGCAGTTGAGGCAGGGCTTTATTCTTGACGCGCTTTTCCGTCATGAGGGAATGAAGCTTGAAATTGCCGATTTAAAAACCGCTATTCATAATATGGCTCCTGGTAATGAAGAGGAAGTATTTGAAAAGCTTCATTCAACTGGTCGTACTTTCATGTTGAAGGAAACTGCTTCCCGCACAAAAGCACTCATGTGGATGCTTCAGAATTCAAAAATTAAAGTTCTCTAAAGCATTCTAGCTAAAAACTTTTTTAAGCCAGCTCTTCTGAGCTGGCTTTTTCTTTTCTATTTCTTAGCAGGTTACGTTAAACTATGAGCAAGCTTTTGAACACGTTCAGTTGTGTTCATTTATTAATCACATAGTTCATAGGGGAAAGTTGGTGGTTGATATGGCTGCTCCTGCAACCGAACATGTAAGGAACATTGCGCTGGTAGGCCAAGATGGGGCGGGTAAAACTTCACTCGCCGAGGCAATGCTTCATATTTCTGGTCGTACCACCCGTATGGGAACAACTCATGACGGAAAATCTAACTTAGACTACGACAGTGAAGAAATTCGTCGTAGATTTACTCTAGGAACTTCAGTAGCTCCTATTCCTTTCGGTGATTATAAAATCAACCTTCTTGACACCTCCGGTCAACCTGACTTCATTGGTGATACCCTTGCAACAATGCGTGCGGCTGAAATGTCAATGTTTGTTATTGACGCAGTTGAGGGTCCTCAGGTAATGACTGCGCGTTTGTGGTATGAAGCAGAATTAATGCGAACTTCTCGCTGCATTTTTATCAATCATATCGATCGTGAGGGTGCAAATTTTGACGTTACCATGGCAACGCTTCATGCTCGATTTGGCTCTCGTTTAGGTGCGGTTACTATTCCGATTGAGTCAGGTCCTGGATTTAAGGGCGTAATTGATGTACTGCGCATGAAAGCTCGCTACTTTACGAAGGATGAAGAGCGAATTGAAGATATTCCACTTGAATACTTAGATGCTGCAAACATTGCGCGTGAAAAGCTTTGTGATTTAGTTGCAGAAGCAGATGAAGATCTTATGATGAAATATCTTGATGGGGAAGAGCTTCTTACGCAAGAAGAACTTGAGAGCCTGCTTGATAAGGCTATCGCTCAAGAAATCTTTATTCCCGTATTTGTTGGTTCAACCATCATTGAGCAAGGTATTCGTGGATTGATGGACGATATTGCCACCTATTTCCCACATCCTCGTTTCCGTGGTCCTATTCCGCTAAAGGATGGCTCAAAACTTCGCATTGACGAAAAAACAGGAGAGCCTGCCTGCTTTGTATTTAAAACTATCTCCGACCCATTTGTGGGCCGTTTGAGTTTTGTAAAGGTGCTTTCCGGTTACCTTGAGCCAGGTCATGAGCTTATTAATGCCCGTACTCACAAAAAAGAACGAGTAGGTCATTTGTATGTCATGATGGGTAAAGAGCCTATGGATGTTAAAAGCGCAAAAGCAGGTGACATCATTGTTATCCCTAAACTCAATGAGACAAAAACGGGAGACACTCTTTCTGTTTCTGGATCTATTGAAGTTACCGAAATGCCAATGCCTCGTCCTTTGTATCCGGTAGTTTTTGAAGCTGAAAATAAGAATGACGAAGATAAGCTGGGAACATTCTTAGCTCGTCAAGCTGAAGTTGATCCTACCATTCGTATTATTCGCAGTGAAGAAACGCATCAGGTAGTGGTCTACACTATGGGTGATATGGCTGTTGATGTTCTCCTTAATCGTTTGAAGGAGCAGACAGGCATCCAAGCAAAACTGGGTAAAGTTCGTATTCCATATCGTGAGACTATCACGCGTACCGCTTCTGCTCAGGGTCGTCATAAGAAGCAGACAGGTGGTTCGGGACAATTTGGCGATTGCTGGCTTCGTATTAGTCCAAATACGGGCAATGGATATGAGTTCGCTTCTGAGATTGTAGGAGGAAAGATTCCTAAGAACTTTATTCCTGCAATTGACAAGGGTGTTCAGGAAACTATGGCTGAAGGTATTTTGGCTGGTTATCCAATGGTAGACGTTAAGTGCGTTGTTTTTGACGGTTCTTATCATTCGGTTGACTCTAACGAAATGGCGTTTAAGACAGCGGCTCGTATTGGATTTAAGGCTGCCGCAGAAGAAGCAGCACCAATTATTCTTGAACCAATGGCTGATATGGAAATTCAGGTTTCCGAGCAATATGCAGGTGCAGTAATGGGTGATATCTCAACAAAGCGCGGACGTATTGTAGGTACCGACTCAAGTGATACTGGCGATACTATTGTTTTGGTTCGTGTTCCTTACGCTGAGGTAATGAACTATACCGTTGATTTACGTGCTATTTCTCGCGGTTCGGCTTCTTACACCTTGCGTTTAAATGGATATGAACCAGCTCCTTATGATGTACAGCAAAAGTTAGTTGCTGAGTATGAGGAATCTCGTAAGTAGAGTATCTTGCTATCTTTTAGTTTAGTCTTAGTAACAAAGAAGGGTTTCTGGCAAGTTCAGAGACCCTTCTTTCGTGGTATTCTTACTGCGAAAGATATGTTCTTTAGTTGAGAAGGGCGTTATGGGTCTCATAGAAGAATGCGCACAGAATCGCTTGGAGTACTTAGAGGATAGAGTTGGAACTTTAAAGTTGCAGCAGATGAAAGCTTTAAGCGATTCTTCCGTTGAAGGGAGAGCGCGGTATTACGAAATTTCAGCCGATCTCTCACACATAGAACGAAAAATTTCCGAATTGCGCAAAGCACTCGAAGAGCCCTATTCCTTTGACGCACGCAATCCTTTGAGAGAAGCGCTGAGAGAAGAGCGAACAAGACTCTTAGAAAAGCTCGATAATGAAAATGACCCTGAAAAAAAGAATGAAATCCAAAACAGGTACATAGAGATTTCAAACGCTATTAATACTATTTCAGCTTAATAGATAGGCGCTCAAACGAGCTCTTGGTGTGACGCTTTAAAAAATGACACTACCCACAAAAACTTCTTCAGAAGTGCATGAAGGCTCAGGTGTACTGTTATTCATAGTAAAAGACCTTATCTTTCTGGTGAAATTGTTTTGCCTTACTTGCTGATAGTGTTTTTCTTCTTTTGAAGTGCTTTGTAGTTTCTGTTGCAACTATTATTCCCCGCTTTAGCATTAGAGTGTTTTCGAGTAAAATTTATCCTTGTTATTTAAGGAGTACTATATGTGTGGAATTGTTGGCTATGTTGGCCATAAACAGGCAAAAGATATTCTTCTCGAAGGATTAGCTCGTCTTGAGTACCGTGGCTATGATTCGGCGGGAATTGCTGTTGAACAAAACGATGGCGCTATTGCTGTTGTTCGTCGTCAAGGAAAAGTTGCGGAACTCGTAAACGCTATTAGTGAAACAGACTGTCTTGGCAATTGTGGTATTGGCCATACTCGATGGGCAACTCACGGTGTTCCAAGTGAACGCAACGCTCATCCACACACTGCTTGCGCAAATGATATTGCCGTTGTTCATAACGGCATTATTGAAAATTTCCAGGAATTACGCGAGGAATTGATATCTCGTGGCCACTGTTTTGATTCGGACACTGATACCGAGGTAGCTGCTCATTTGGTAGAAGAGTACTATCAGGGTGATTTGCTCGAAGCGGTTCGTAAGGCAACAAATAGGTTAGTTGGCGCATATGGTTTAGCAGTAATTAATCAAAATGAGCCTGATACTATTGTAGTAACTCGTAAAGACTCTCCAATTGTTGTAGGAAAAGGGGAGACTGGTAGTTATCTTGCTTCCGATATTATTGCGGTTATTGATGCCACGCGTGATGTAGTAATTATGGAAGATGATCAATTCGCTGTAATGAAAAAGGATTCTATTTCGTTTTATGACGAAGTAGGCAACGAGATTAATCCTGAAATAACCCATATTGATTGGGATATTGATGTTGCTGAAAAGGGCGGTTATCCCGACTTCATGTTAAAAGAGATTCATGAGCAGCCTCGCGTTATTCGAGATACTCTTGCAGGTCGAATGGTTGGTTCGGAAATTAAGATTAATGAGCTTATGCTTACTCGTCAGGAGCTCAACTATATTGACCGGGTGTATATTATTGCGTGTGGAACAAGCTACCATGCTGGGTTAATTGCGAAGAATTTGATTGAGGCATGGTCTCGTATTCCATGTGAAGTTGAGGTTGCAAGTGAATTCCGCTATCGCAATCCAATTATTACTCCAACTACGTTAGTTGTTGCTGTTTCTCAATCAGGCGAAACGGCTGACACTATTGCCGCTATTCGTGACGCACGTATTAAGGGTGCAAAAGTATTTGGCATTACCAATGTATTAGGTTCTACCGTTGCGCGCGAATCTGATGGCGTAATTTATACAAAGGCAAACAAAGAAATCTCTGTTGCATCAACTAAATCTTTTATTGGTCAGGTAGTAAGTCTTACGTTATTGGCGCTCGTGTTGGGTCGCTCTAAGGGCAAGCTAACTCTTAATCAGACTCGAATGTTTTATTCTGAGCTTGCTGATACTGCTGATAGCATCGAACAGATTCTTCGGAATACTGAATCGGTTAAACAGGCAGCACGCTATTTTGAAGGACGCAATTCTGCTTTCTTTATTGGCCGTGGCTTGGGTGAAGCAACCTGCTATGAAGGTGCTCTTAAGCTAAAAGAAATTAGCTACGTTCATGCGGAAGCATATGCAGCAGGCGAAATGAAACACGGTCCTATTGCTCTACTTGAAGAGGGTTTCCCAGTTGTTGCTATTGCTACGCAAAGCCCGGTATACGAGAAGGTTGTTTCTAATTTGAAAGAAGCTGAAACAAGAGGAGCAACCATTATTGCAATTGCTACGGAAGGAGACACGGAAATAGGAAAGATTGCAAAACATGTGATCTATATTCCAAAAGTCCGTGACTCTTTTATGCCAATTCTTGCAAGTGTGCCATTGCAGCTTCTTGCGCGTGAGGTAGCCGTTGCCCGTGGTTGTGATGTTGACCAGCCACGTAATCTTGCAAAATCGGTAACGGTTGAGTAGTAATTCTTCGCAAGATTGGCTTCGTGGATTTATGGCTTTAAAAAAAGACGAACTCAGCGCTCAAGCTCAAGAGATTAAAGCGTTTTCGTTAGACAATTCAGTTTCAGTAGGAGTTGATATTGTCGAAATTGAACGCATGAAAAAAATCTTAAAACGAACTCCTTCTTTTACTGAAAAGGTATTTTCTGAGCAAGAGCGTCAGTACTGTGAAAAAACCTCTTCGCCAGCTACTCATTATGCGGCACGATTTGCTGCAAAAGAAGCAGTTGTCAAAGCTTTAGGAACGGGCTTTTCAGAAGGTGTATCGGTAAGAGATGTTGAGGTTCGTCTCAATTCAAAAGGACGTCCCTGCACGGTACTTCACGGTGTTGCAAAAAAGCTTGCTCAAAAACAAGGAGTATGTGATATTCCGCTTTCTCTTACTCATACTCATACTGAAGCAGTTGCAATTGCTATGGCTATCACTACAGAAGTAATTAAAGCTGAAGAAAAACGCGTCGATCCTGTTGCAGAATTGACGCGTCAATTTAAGGAAGCTCGTTTAATTCTTGATGAAATTGACAAACCTACTGATAAGAAAGGTCAGCCTGTCATCCAGGTGAGTCTTGATTTTGGCGATGAGTAACCCCCTGTTTTCGTTGCGTGTATTTGAATTGTAAGAAAGAATAATTCGCATCAAATATCTTAGGAAGGAAGATTTATTGTGTCTTATGAAGCTGAGATGGAACAGACTTCACTCTTCTCTCTTGAAAATGATTCTTCCCCTGCAAATCCTCCTTCTTTAAGCCACGATGAGGCTCTCAAAAGAATAAGCGCACTTCGAAGTGAGATTGAGTATCATACTCATCGTTATTATGTTTTGGACGATCCTGAAATCTCTGATTATGCGTTCGACTCTTTAATGGCCGAATTGCGCAAGCTTGAATCGCAATTTCCTGATCTGCTTGATTCAAATTCTCCAACACAAAAAGTGGGGGGAGCGGCAAGTTCTCAATTTACGCCCGTTGTTCACGAGAAACGTATGTATTCGCTTGATAACGCTATGGATTTTCAAGAACTTGAGGCTTGGATGGATAGAATTGAGCAAGCCCTCGGCTCTTTTCCTGAAGTAGTATGCGAACTAAAAATTGATGGCTCATCTTTAGCGCTTTCTTATGAAAAGGGTTCATTAGTTCAGGCCGCAACACGTGGTGATGGAACTACTGGTGAAGACGTTACGCTCAATGTTCGCACTGTTAAAGACATCCCTCTTTCCTTGCCAGCTTCTTCTCAAGATTCAATCGTGTCTGAGAATAAGAGAATTGAGGTTCGCGGTGAAATTTACATGTCCAAGGCAAGCTTTGAAGCTCTTAATGAATATTCTGACAAGCACGGAAATAAAGGATTTGCTAATCCTCGTAATGCTGCAGCGGGAAGCTTGCGCCAAAAAGATCCTTCGGTAACCGCCAGTCGTGAACTGTCTACCTTTATATATGCTCTCGCTGATAGTAATTCCGTTCAATTTAACTCACAGTGGGAATTGCTTTTGTGGCTCAAAGAGAGCGGATTCCATGTAAATCCTGATGTTGTTTGCGTAAAATCCCGTAAAGAAGTCTTTGATTTCTGTACAAATTGCATGGAACGTCGAAGTGAATTGCCTTATGAAATTGATGGAGTAGTAGTTAAAGTTAACGATTTTGCTCTTCAGAGTGTACTTGGATACACTGCTCGTGCTCCAAGATGGGCTATTGCTTATAAGTTTCCTCCCGAGGAAAAAACAACCATTTTGCGCGCAATTACCTTACAGGTGGGAAGGACGGGCGTGCTTACTCCAGTTGCAGAGCTCGATCCGGTATTGGTTGCAGGTTCAACGGTTTCTCGCGCAACGCTCCATAATGAAGACGAAATCATGCGCAAAGATCTTCGTATTGGTGATACGGTTATTGTTCGTAAAGCAGGAGACGTCATTCCTGAAGTCCTAGGTCCTGTTATTTCTCTGCGACCAGATAAAGCAACAGAATGGAAAATGCCAACGTGTTGTCCAAGTTGCGGAAGCGAAGTAGTGAGAGAAAAAGGAGAAGTTGCTTACCGGTGCGTTTCTATTGATTGTCCTGCTCAGGCGCATGAGCGTTTAATTCATTGGGCAAGCCGTGGTGCGCTCGATATTGAAGGTATGGGTGAAGAAATAGTTGCTCGTTTATTAAAAGTGGGCGCTTTAACAGACGTTGCTGATTACTACACCCTTTCTGAAGAAACGCTTGCGTCGCTTGATATGGAACGCGTAAATAAAGATGGTGAACCTATTGTTCTTGGACCAGTTGTGGCTAAGAAGCTTATTGCTGCAATTGAGCAGAGTAAAACTCGTCCTTTTGCACGAGTGGTGTTCGGATTAGGTATTCGCCATGTTGGAAAAACAAGCGCTGAAATGATTGTTAAGGTCTTTCCTTCAATCGAGGCTCTATCAAAGGCAAGTATTGAAGAACTATCTCAAATTGATGGTATTGGCGAAATTATGGCGCGCAGTATCGTGAGCTTCTTTAAAACAGAAGACAATCAGAGAGTTATTGAGCGTTTGATTGAAAGTGGCGTCTCAATGGAATGCAGTCAATCAGTGCCCGAAAAGCCTCAGACGCTTGCGGATTTGACCTTCGTAATTACGGGTAGTTTGGTTGAATCTGGCCTAACGCGTGATCAGGCGGCAGCTGAGCTGAAAAAATACGGTGCAAAAGTTTCAAGTAGCGTTTCAAAGAAAACTAGTTTCTTAATTTGTGGTGAAGCGGGAGGCTCCAAACGAACAAAAGCGGAAACACTCGGTGTTCCTATTCTTACCGAAAAAGAATTCATTTCACTTATTGAGACTGGAAAACCTCCTGTTATTCTTGAGTAAGAATCGTGATGGAAGTTCTGAAGCGTTGGAAAACTGAAGAAATTAGGCAGTAATGGCAAAAGTTCGTCTTGATACCTTTTTAGTTGAACAGGGAATGTTTCCCGATACTGATAGTGTTCTTCGTGCGGTTATTGCAAAAGAAGTACGAGTAGATGACGTCTACGTAAAAAGTGCTGCGCTAAAAATCAATCCTGATGCGGATATTTTCATCAAAGGAGGCAAGCAGTTTGTCTCTCGTGGTGGTCATAAAATGCAAACAGCCCTTGATTATTTCAAGCAAGAAGTAACTGGTTTGCGTTGTATTGATGTGGGTTCTTCTACGGGCGGGTTTACCGATTGCTTGCTTCAAGCAGGAGCTGCATCGGTTGCGTGCGTAGATGTTAATTACGGTATGTTGGCTATGAAGCTTCGCCAAGATGATCGCGTAACGGTATTTGAGCGTACTAATATTCGCTTTGCTAATCCCCAAACACTCGGTGCTCCCTTTGATTTAATTGTTTGCGACTTAAGTTTTATTGGTCTTGCTAGCTTAGCGGATACTTTTGCTTCACTTGGATGTTCTGGAAGTACATTTATTGGTTTGATTAAGCCTCAATTTGAGAGCGAACACGATGAAACTGATCATGGGGTGGTTCGTTCAGAAGAAGTACGTCTTCGCGTTATTAATGAAGTTTCTTTCGCGCTTAAAGAAGCTGGCTTTGACGTTATTGGAGTAGTCCCTTCAAAAATTAAGGGACCAAAAGGTAATATCGAATATCTTGTAAAGGCAGTCTTACAGTAGGAATGGTCTAGTTCTTATAGATTAAATTCTTATTGCTCTTGTTCTTATAAGCCTCGGTTCCTACTTGACTGGTTTATGTTATTTTGACTTGTAAGGGCTTACTTCTGATTCTTTGATTTTTGTAATGCTTCGGCAATACGTTTTGACGCTTCTTTTCCCATTCCTTTAGCTATGGCAGCACTTTCAAGTGTCTTTTTCCCAAGTTCGGGACCTTTTGTGCTTGCAAACTGAGCTACTTTATTAATTACCTGAGGAGTTGATTTTGCAAGGGTTTCTGCCGCTTCAGGAGCTTTTTGAACAATCACTTTTGCAACTTCAGGTGCTTTTTGAGCCACTACTTGTGCTACTTCAGGTGCTTTTTGAACCACGGTATCAGCTACAATAGGGGCTTTCTCTCCGATAGTTTTTGCAAGATGAGGTGCTTGTTTTATCGCTTCTTGAGCAAGATGTGGAGCTTCGGCAACGGCCTTTTCGCCAAGATGTTTAGCCTGTTCTTTTGTTGCATGACCTATTTTTTCTGCAGCCGAATCAATCTTTTCTTCAATAGGAGTTGCTTTTCTTCCCGTGAAGTTTCGATGTCCTTTACTTGCTAGTGCTGCTCCACTTGCAATAGCTGCAGCTCCTGGTCCAGGAAGGATAAGCATAGGAATACCAGCAACACCAAGAGCGGCTCCTCCAGCCATTTGCGCTACTCCCTTGGCTTTGGTAAGAGGAGTAGGATTGGTGTTTTCAAGTGGATTTCCGTTTTCATCAAGGATAGTTGCTTCGCAGTATGTTTCTTCATTCATATGCTTTTCCTTTATAAAGTGTACTTATAAAGAAAAAGTACCACAGATGGGTACTTTTTCGAATAACTGGAGTGTGTTTTATGTTTAATTCTTTAAAGAATTGATTGGTGCAGGGAATCGGCCACCGCGGTGAGCAAAAACAGAACCAGCATACTGATTGATAGGCATAACTGGCGCGGTACCTAAAAGACCACCCCAATCAAGAGTGTCACCCTCTTTCATGCCAATAGCAGGAATAACTCGAACAGCAGTGGTTTTATTGTTGATAACACCAATGGCACATTCGTCCGCAATCAGACCAAAGATAGTCTCAACAGTTGTATCACCAGGAATTGCAATCATATCCAAGCCTACTGAACATACGCATGTCATTGCTTCAAGTTTTTCAAGGGAAAGAGCACCGCATTCTGCAGCACGAATCATTCCCGCATCTTCGGAAACAGGAATAAAAGCACCCGACAAACCACCAACCGATGAGCTAGCCATTACGCCACCCTTTTTAACGGAATCGTTGAGAAGAGCAAGAGCTGCGGTGGTGCCAGGGCCGCCGCATGTGCCTACGCCAATTGCCTCAAGAATCTCAGCAACCGAGTCTCCTGCTGCTGGGGTAGGTGCAAGGGAAAGGTCTAGGATACCTTTCTGAACTCCCAAACGCTTGCTTGCTTCACGGCTCATTAATTCACCCGCACGAGTAATTTTGAAAGTCGTAGCCTTAATTGCTTCAGCAATTTCGGTCATATCAGCAGTTGGAGGCATGCTGCGAAGAACTGCATTTACTACACCAGGGCCAGAAACACCAACGTTAATCACGGCATCAGCTTCACCGGAACCATGGAAAGCTCCTGCCATGAAAGGATTGTCTTCAACTGCGTTTGCGAAAATAACCAATTTTGCGCAACCAATGCATGCGCGGTCTTTAGTAGCTTCAGCGGTTTCTTTTACTACTTCGGACATACGAAGAAGAGCATCCATGTTGATACCAGCACGAGTTGAAGCAACGTTTACCGAAGACATTACTCTATCGGTTACTGCTAGGGCATGAGGAATGGAATTAATAAGACGCATGTCGGCATTGCTTGCTCCCTTATGAACCAATGCGCCAAAGCCACCAACGAAATCTACGCCAACTTCTTTTGCAGCTTTATCCATTGCTTGAGCAATAGGGGTGAGGTCTTCTTGTTTAATTGCAGCAGAGATTTCCGCTACTGGAGTAACGCTAATACGCTTATTGATGATAGGAATACCATATTCTCGCTCAAGTTGTTCTGCCGTAGGAACCAATTTTTCTGCACGAGTACACATAAGATCATAAACGCGACGTGCTACCTCATTTACGTCTTCATGAACGCAGCTGCGTGTGTTGAGACCCATAGTAATGGTTCTAATATCAAGATGCTGCTTGTTAACCATTGCTAAGGTTTCAGCAATTTCGGCTGGGGTAATTTGCATTTGTTTCTCCTTATTGTGGACAAAAAATAGATAAAACAACTAAAAGTGTTGTATCACTCCCATATAGAAGTACAAGTTTATGTTTTTTCGGATAAAATAGCCATATGAATAATTTGAAAGACACTACAAATCTGCATTTGGGCATTGACGTAGGCTCAACCACAGTAAAAGTGGCAATTCTTGATGCAGATAACACTATTAAATATGCGGTTTATCGTCGACATCATGCTGATGTTCGTGCAACCGTACATGAAGTACTTAAGGAAGCTGCAGAGCAATTCCCAACAGAAGAGCTTACCGTTGCTATTACTGGCTCGGGTGGTCTTTTGTTGTCTGAATGGCTTAACATTAACTTTGTGCAAGAAGTTATTGCTTCTAAAACTGCCGTAGAAACCTTCATTCCAAAAACCGATGTTGCAATCGAGCTTGGTGGAGAAGACGCAAAAATTATCTATTTTGATGATGGTATTGAACAACGCATGAATGGTACTTGCGCTGGTGGTACGGGTGCTTTTATTGATCAGATGGCTGCACTTCTCAACACTGATGCTTCTGGTTTGAATGAGTTGGCAGAACACCATACGGTTCTCTATCCAATTGCGTCACGTTGTGGTGTATTTGCAAAAACAGACGTTCAGCCTCTCTTGAATGAAGGCGCAAAGAGAGAAGACGTTGCTGCTTCAATCTTTCAGTCTGTAGTAACGCAGACTATTTCTGGCTTGGCATGTGGCCGTCCAATTCGTGGACATATTGCATTCTTGGGTGGTCCGCTTCAGTATCTTCCGCAGTTGCGTCAGCGTTTTTATGAAACGCTTGATTTAGATGAAGAGCATATTATTGTTCCCGAAAATGCACACTTATTTGTAGCAAGTGGTTGCGCTATCGCAGGTGCAGATGGAAAGAAAGAAACAATTCCTGCGGTAATAAGCCGCTTAGAGCAAATTGGTGATGTACAAGGTTCTGAAGTTGTTCGTCTGCCTCCTTTATTTGCCGATGCTTCTGAATACGAAGAATTCAAGAAGCGCCATGATAAAGAATGTGTTAAGCGTGCAGATCTTTCATCCTATAAGGGAGTTGCTTATTTAGGTATTGACGCTGGTTCAACAACTTTTAAAGCTGCTTTGATTGACGAAGATGGTTCTTTGCTGTGGAGCTCATACCAAAATAATAAGGGCGACGTTCTTGGCTGTGCTAAACGAGCAATTACTGAATTGTATGAAGCTTTGCCTACTGATGAAGAAGGAAATGCCACTGTTACTATTGGCCATGTTACCGTTACTGGTTATGGTGAACATTTGTTGTTGGAGGCATTGCGTCTTGATTCAGGTGAAATTGAGACGGTAGCTCATTTACGTGGTGCTCAAGAAATGCTTCCTGGTGTTGAGTTCATTCTTGACATTGGTGGCCAGGACATGAAATGCCTTCGTGTAAAGGATGGAGTCATTGAGCATATTATGCTTAATGAAGCTTGTTCATCAGGTTGTGGCTCATTTATTGAATCATTTGCGTCTGGCTTGAATCTTGATGTTAAAGAGTTCGCCCAAACTGCAATTAAAGCTAAAAATCCTGTTGATTTGGGCAGCCGTTGTACAGTATTTATGAACAGCCGTGTTAAGCAGGCTCAAAAAGAAGGAGCAACAGTAGGAGATATTGCTGCTGGTTTGGCTCTTTCGGTAATTAAGAATGCACTCTTTAAAGTTATTAAAATTCGCGACCCTAAAGAAGTAGGCCAGAAGGTTATTGTGCAGGGCGGCACGTTCCTAAACGATGCGGTTTTACGCTCATTTGAACAGCTTGCTGAAACTAATGCAGTTCGTCCTGATATTGCAGGCAATATGGGCGCATATGGTGCTGCGCTATTGGCTCGTGATAGATATGCAATGCAAGTTTCAAGTAAGGGTGTTGAGGTAAAAACCTCCATGCTGAGCTTGGAAGCACTTAATACTCTTAATCCAACACATAAGAACGTTCGCTGTAAGGCTTGTTCAAATCATTGCTTGCTCACTATTAACGACTTCGGCGTAGATGAAGTTACAGGTAAGCGTCGTCGTTTCACAACTGGCAATCGTTGTGAAAAAGGTGCTGGTACGGTTGCGAAGTCGGTAACGGTTCCAAATCTGTTTGATTGGGAAACTGAGCGTTTGTTTGATTATTACAAACCTCATACGAAAGAAACTCAAACTCGCGGCACAGTGGGTATTCCTCGTGTTTTGAATATGTTTGAAAACTACCCATTCTGGTTCACCTTCTTTAATGAGCTTGGCTTCAGGGTTGAGCTTTCTGATCAATCAACTAAGAAGACTTATGAAGCGGGTATCGAATCAATGCCTTCTGAAAGCGTTTGTTATCCTGCGAAGCTTTCTCATGGCCATATCATGGATTTGCTTGAACGTGATATTGACTTCATTTGGTATCCTTGTGCTCGTCACGAACGCATGGAAGATGAAACTGCAGGCAATCACTTCTTATGTCCTATTGTTTCAAGTTACTCTGAGGCATTAAAGCTTAATATTGACGAATTGCGTGAATCTCCAATTCAATACTTAAATCCATTTTTGCCTTACGACATAAAGGATAAGTTGAAGAAGCGCTTGTATGTTGAGTTAGTTGAGAAGCATCCTGAACTCATGGGTGGCAAAGCTGGTCTTCCAACCCAAGAAGAAATTGATCGTGCGGTTGATATTGCGTGGGCTGAAGATGAACAGTTTAAAGAGGATGTTCATCAAAAGGGTGTTGAAACACTTAAATGGATGGAAGATACAGGAACTCATGGTATTGTCTTGGCAGGTCGTCCATACCATTTGGATCCAGAAATTAATCATGCTATTCCAGAATTGTTAACGAGTTTTGGTTTGGCAGTATTGACTGAGAACTCAATTGCTCATTTAGGTGTTGTAGAGCGTCCACTTCGTGCTGTTGATCAATGGATGTATCACACGCGCCTATATCGTGCGGCAAAGGTTGCAACACAGCGCACAGACCTTGACTTGATTCAGCTCAACAGTTTTGGCTGCGGCCTTGATGCGGTTACTACCGATCAGGTTCAGGAAATTCTTGAAGGTTCAGGCAAGATTTATACCGTTTTAAAGATTGACGAAGTATCAAACTTAGGTGCTGCACGCATTCGCGTTCGTTCCCTTCTTGCGGCACTTCAAAATCAGGCCGATGAACGCCATGAGGCAAATCTCATTGAAGGCGGTTGCCCTGTTTGCGGCATTGACGGAGAAGCACTTGCTGCTGATGTTGCTGAGCGTGAAGCGCTTATTGAAGCAAAAACGGGCAAGCGCGAAGCAATAGCAGGTGAAGCAGTTTCTCATTCAATCAGACGTCAAGCTAATTCAACAGCTTTCGAGAAGGTTCAGTTTACTCAGAAGATGAAGGATGAAGGATACACCATTTTGTGTCCTCAAATGGCGCCTATTCACTTTGAGTTGCTTGTTCCAATTTTCCATGCAAATGGCTACAATTTGGAACTTCTTCCAGCGGTTGACCATGGTGCGGTTGATGCTGGCTTGAAGTATGTAAATAACGATATTTGCTATCCTTCTATTTTGGTTACGGGTCAAATTATGGAAGCGGTAACAAGTGGACGTTATGATACCGACAAGCTTGCCGTAATCATTACCCAGACTGGTGGTGGATGTCGTGCAACAAACTATATCTCTCTTATCCGCAAAGCCTTAAAAGCAGCAGGCCTTGGTCATATTCCAGTTATTTCATTGGCATTTAAGAAGCTTGATGAGTCTAACCCTGGCTTCAATATCACCGCAACCATGCTCTACAATGCAATTTTTGCTTTGATCTATGGTGACCTTCTTATGCAATGTCTATACCGTACTCGTCCTTACGAAGTTGAACCTGGTTCAGCTCAGAGGTTGTTTGACTATTGGATGGATGTTTGCAAGAAGCAGGTTTATGAGGGTGAGAAGTTTAATCGCCATAAGAAAACTGTTCGTGCAATTGTTCGTGATTTTGATACGCTTCCATTGAAGGGCGAGGGAACAAAGCCACGTGTTGGTGTTGTGGGCGAAATTTTGGTTAAGTTCCATCCAACAGCAAACAATCAGGTTGTTGATGTAATCGAAGCAGAAGGTTGCGAAGCAGTTGTACCTGGTTTGATTGAGTTCTTCTTGTTTGCAATTGCTAATGGTGTATTACAGAAAGAAACAACAGGAAAATCTTATAAGAGCGTTCTTGGTACAAAGATTGGCTTAGGCGCAATTGCTAAATTGCGCAAACCTTGTTTTGATGCGCTTGAGCAGTCCACTCGTTTTGAACCTCCAACCGACATTATGACGCTTGCTTCTTATACGGATGGAATTTTGAGCACCACAAACTCTATGGGTGAAGGCTGGTTGTTAACTGCCGAGATGGTTGAATTGATTAAAGCGGGAGCTCCAAATATTGTTTGTGCTCAACCGTTTGCATGTTTGCCAAACCATGTTGTTGGTAAGGCAGTTATTAAAGAACTTCGTCGTCGTTATTCGGGAACAAATATTGTTGCTGTTGACTATGACCCAGGCGCTTCTGAAGTTAATCAGCTCAATCGAATTAAACTGATGATTTCTGTTGCTAAAGCTAACTTGGCTGATCAGCTTGCAAAAGATTCTTCCAAGGATTCTTTTACCGATTCAGTGGAAGCAAAAGAACCTGAAAAGTTTGGTACTGAAGGGGAAGTTGAAACTTCTTCAATTAAGGAAGATTAAAAACAGTGTCTTGCAAAAGCCTTAAATGAATTCTGAAATAACATAATGAGGCTTGTAAAAACAGTGGCAAGGAATGAGAGGGGGTTAACCTGTTGATTTCCTTGCCACTATTGTTTTGAAAAGAGTTTGGATTATTTTCGTGAGTCTCTTATCCGTATGAAATGCTTATATTCAGCTTCGCCAAACATTGACCACTCAGCACTAAACTCTTCGTCGCACTCTTCTTCGAGGTAGGCCAGCTCTTCGTCGGTGACGTCAATTTCGTTTTGGATAATGTCGTATACCGTATTGTAATTAGAGAAAATGACCCCTTTTTGGAGGATGCCGTTAATCTCCTCATCAGAGAGGTGTTCAATTTTTTGAGCAATTAACTCGTAATAGCGAGCTACCGTTTTCTCTCTATTATTGAAGCGCTCTTCTAATTTCTCCCAATCAATCATTTTTTCTCCTTAAACAAGAACGCGACACTAAACGTGTCGCGCACTATAAAACTTTTCAGTTGTTTATTAAATCATGGTTTGGATGATACGTGGTTTAAAGCCTTTTTCTTTTAGTGCATTAACAATAGTGTTCTTATGCTCGGTACCAAATGCTTCAATAGTAAGGCGTAGTTCTACTGCTGCACTTCTGTTTGCAGTTGCAAACTGGTTGTGATCAAGACGAATAACATTGCCGTTAGTATCTGCAACGGTTTGAGCAACGCGCACCAACTCACCAGGTTTGTCTGGAAGAAGAACAGATACCGTAAATACACGGTCACGCTGGATTAAGCCATGCTGAACTACGGTTGACATGGTAATAACATCCATATTGCCACCCGAAAGAATAGAAACTACCTTCTTGCCCTCAACCCCCAAATGCTTAAGGGCAGCTACGGTGAGAAGGCCAGAATTCTCAACAATCATTTTATGGTTTTCAACCATGTCTAAGAAGCAAAGGATAAGCTCATCATCATCAACGGTAATGATTTCATCGATGTTTTCTTTAATGTATGGGAAAACAATATCGCCTGGCTCTTGAACAGCAGTGCCATCAGCAATGGTAGAAACGTGAGGAAGCTTTACTACATGACCTGCTTCAAGAGATGCTTTCATGCATGCTGCACCAGAAGGCTCCACGCCAATAACTTTAATGCGAGGATTGAGAAGTTTTGCAAGGGTTGACACGCCAGTTGCAAGTCCGCCACCTCCAATTGGAACAAGAATGTAATCTACCAGAGGAAGTTCCTGAACAATTTCCATAGCAATTGAACCTTGACCGGCGGCAACATCTAAATCGTTGAAAGGATGGATGAAGGTGTAGCCGTTTTCCTCGGCAAGTGCCAGGGCGTATTCATACGCTTCATCATATACATCGCCGTGGAGAATTGCTTTTGCTCCGAGTTCCTTTGTGCGTTCAACTTTGATAAGTGGGGTAGTGGTAGGCATAACAATTGTCGCTTCAACACCATATTTATGAGCAGCGTAGGCAACACCTTGTGCATGATTGCCTGCCGATGCTGTAATAAGACCCCTGTCTCGTTCTTCATCAGAAAGAGTGCTAATTTTGAAATATGCACCACGAACTTTGTAAGCGCCTGTGCGTTGCATATTTTCAGGCTTAAAAAATACTTCGTTGTTTGTTTGTTTACTGAAGTAAGGGCTATAAATCAATTTTGTTTCTTGAGTTACTTCTTTTACTTTATTAGATGCTTTTTCAAAGGTTTCTAGAGTCAGCATTGTTATAGCCTCTATCCATTATTGGTCTTCCATTATTGTAAAAATTCATTCTATACCAAAAAATCTTACCCGAATGAATACATGAGGGTTTGTTAATAAAATTGTAAGAATCCCTTACCCTCTATTCTGTCTTTTTATTAAACAATTACAATAGGAACAAAATATAAGATAACGAAAAGGTGGAAAAATGGATACTATTGTTACTTCTCAGGCTCCAGCAGCAATTGGCCCTTATTCTCAAGGAAAAGTTGTAAACGGCTTTTTGTTTGCGAGTGGCCAGATTGCATTATCACCTGAAACGGGAGAGCTTGTTGGCTCTACTATTGAAGAGCAAACCGCTCAAGTTATGAAAAATATTTCTGGAATTCTTACTGCAGCGGGAATTGGTTTTGATCAAGTGGTAAAGACTACCTGCTTCCTTAACGACATTAATGATTTTGTTGCTTTTAACGGTGTTTATGCAGAAAGCTTTGGAGAAAGCCTTCCAGCGCGAAGTGCCGTTGAAGTTGCCGCTCTTCCTAAGGGTGCTCTTATTGAGGTTGAAATCATTGCCGTTGTTGAGTAAGGTAAAGCCTTCTTGCGAACGTCTTCTTTATGGGAAAGCACGCAAACAAGCGCGTGGTTCTGGCAAGAATAATAAAAGCGCTCGGCTCTGGCAGGATTTATAAAAGCGCGTGATTATCCTTTTGGCAGGTCAGGCAGGAATTATAAGCTTTCGCAGTCATAAATAGCTAAAAACCATTGGTAGTTCGGTAGATATTGTAAGGTTCGTGATGGGATATCAAAACAAAATGGGAAAACTAGTGATTTGCCCTACTCCTTTAGGCAATCTTGGTGATGTTACAAAACGAACCATCGAAGCGCTTTCTTCCTGCGACGTAGTATGTTGTGAGGACACGCGCGTAACAGGAAAATTGCTTAGTGCATTAGGAATTGAAAAACGTCTCGAGCGTTTGGATGAAGCAATGCTTTCCCATGGAGCAAAACAAGTTATTGATCGAATTTGCTCAGGAGAGGTAATTGCGTACTGCAGTGATGCAGGAATGCCTGGAGTGTCTGATCCAGGTCAACGTCTTATTGATTGTGCGTATAACCAGGGAGCTCCTGTGGAAGTTCTTCCTGGTGGTACCGCAGTGGCAACGGCGTATGTTGCAAGCGGGTTTACTTCACAAAACTTTTATTTCGGCTCATTCTTTCCTCGAAAAGAAGGGGAGAGGACAACGCTCTTGAATTCGCTCAAGACCCTCAATTGCGTTCTTGTTTTCTATGAAAGCCCAAATCGTATTGTATCTGCACTCAATTTTATTGCAGAGTCATATCCGTTTAGGCGTGTAGCTGTTTGTAGAGAGCTTACTAAGCTTCATGAAGAAGTGGTTCGTGGTCTTAGTGGAGAAGTTGCTGAACAGTTTACTAAGAGGCAGAACAGCGGGGGCATTAAAGGCGAAATCGTATTGGTAATAGATGCTCCTTCCCAAGACGAGCTAGAAAATGACTCTCAAGATGCGCTCAACGGAGCCCATCATAGATGCGATGAGCTTAAACAGTTAGGCACTTATTCAAATAAAGAAATCATGAAACTTCTTCAAAAGGAGTTCTCTATTTCTCGCAATGAAGCTTATGCCTTAGTTCATGGCGCGTAGGTATTTATGGCTACTAAAAACGTATCTTCGAAAACAATACGAACTATTGACGGAATAACCGTACTTATTGTTCGAAAATCAATGAAGCATCTTCGCATGCGGATAAATGAAAAAGGCCAGGTTCAAGTTTCTGCTCCTTTTTCGGTTGGCGAAGACAAAATTATTCAATTTGTTTTAAAGAAAAAAGACTGGATTGAAGAGCAGCAATACAAAAATTCCCATTCAGTAATGGCTCAAGCTAATCGAGCAAGTAGCGAACAGAAGGCAGAGTGGCTAGAGGTAGTGAAAGCATGCACTCCTCCATTGGTTAGCTATTGGGAATCGGTTTTAGGAGTAAAGGTTTCCAAGCTGGTATTTCGCAATATGAAAACAAGATGGGGAAGTTGCCAGCCCTCAACGGGGCGAGTATGTATTAACACCAGACTTGCACTGTTTCCACCCAAATGCCTTGAATATGTGGTTTTGCATGAGCTTTGCCATTTTATTCAGCCCAACCATGGCCCAGAATTTAAACATCTCCTTGATATCTATATGCCGGATTGGAAAGATACTCAGAAAAAACTCTCTCAATAGAAGGGATAGGTAGACCTTCTTAATCGTGTATTATAGAAAGGCTCTTATTGTTTTGGATAGGAAGAAGATTTCATCTGTTTTCTTCCTTTGATTTGGTAAAGGCATCATTGGTTTTTACCTGAGAAAGTAGGTTATTTATGAGCAAAGGAACATACTCAATTACTACCCCAATTTATTATGTAAATGCAGCTCCTCATTTGGGTACTGCATATACTACTGTTGCAGCTGACGCAGTTGCTCGCTATCAGAGAATGAATGGCTACGATGTTGCATTGGTAACTGGTATGGATGAGCATGGTCAAAAAGTTGCTGATACTGCAGCGGATAAAGGAATGGCACCTCAGGAATGGTGCGATTCTATGGAGCATGCGTTCCGTGATGCCTGGGATTTACTTGATATCACTTACACTGATTTTGTGCGTACCACTGAAGAACGTCAGAAGGATACCGTACAAAAGTTTTGGACCGATCTTTACGATAAAGGTTATTTGTATAAGGGATCATATGAAGGCTGGTACTGCGTTCATGAAGAGACTTACTATGCTGAGTCCGATTTAGAGAAAAACGAAGAGGGAGTATACGTTTGCCCTGATTGTAAACGTCCTGTTCAAACTGCTTCTGGAGAAGAAAACTGGTTTTTCAAGCTTTCGGAATTTGGCGATAAATTGCTTGCTTACTATGACGAGCATCCAGAGTTTATTCGCCCTATTACGCGTAAGAATGAGATTGTTTCGTTTGTAAAAAGCGGTTTAAAAGATCTTTCTATTTCTCGTTCTACTTTTGACTGGGGTATTCCTCTTCCATTCGATGAGGGCCATGTTGCTTATGTATGGGCCGATGCTCTTCTTGCTTACCTTACCGGTATCGGCTATGGTAACGATACTGATCGCGCAGGAGAGTTCGAGCGTCGTTGGCCAATGCAATATCATTTCGTAGGAAAAGACATCACTCGTTTCCATTGTGTAATTTGGCCTGCTATGCTTATGGCTGCCGGCCTTCCTCTTCCTCATACCGTTTTTGGTCATGGCTTCTTGCTTACCAAAGGCGAAAAAATGTCAAAATCTAAGGGTAATGGCGTAATGCCTGCCGATTTAGTTAAGGTATTTGGCGTTGATGCTTATCGCTACTACTTCTTGTCTGACGTTCAGTTTGGATCTGATGGTGGCATTTCTATCGAGCGAATGACTCAAGTCTATAATGCTGACCTTGCAAATGTTTGGGGAAATCTTTGTTCACGCGTGTTCAATATGACAAAGAAATACTTTAACTCTCAGGTCCCTGAGGCACCTCAAGGAGCAGAAGAGAACCCACTTAAAGAAATTGTTGATACTCTTTACGAAGAATACGATAAATGCATGACCAATGTTGACTTTAGCGGTGCGGCAGCAGCAGTTCAAAAGCTTGCAAAGCGCGTTAACTTATATGTCGAAGAGTCTGCACCTTGGAATTTGGCAAAGAGTGAAGAAACGCAAAATCAACTCAAAGCAGTTATCTACAATTCCTTAGAAGCAATTCGCGTAATTGCCTTATACATGGCTCCTTTCATGCCTAATACTTCAAAGGAAGTGTACTGCCGCTTGAGCTTGGGCGATGTAACGGCAATTACAAACATTGAGTCTGAAACTAAGTGGGGACAGCTTCCTTCTGGCAATGAGGTAACAACGGGAGATCCGCTTTTCCCTCGTCTGGATGTTGAAGCTATCAACTTAAATATTGGTTAAACCATTGATTGATTAGTAGGCACAGTAAGTTGTACTGTGCCTACTTTTAGTTAAGAGACGTAATGGATAATTCTGTAAGAAACGAAATACTTCTCCGTAATCCTGGTATTAATCCGGACATCGTTACAGGTGTAGGGTTAGGGCCATCAACGCTGTTTTATGACTATACCTTCAGGCAAAAGAGAAAAAAGGGAAAGTATAAGGAAATAGCTGCGCCAGATTTACCCTTTGGTCCTATTGCAGACACTCATGCACATCTAGATTGCATTACTAGTGCTCCTTTATCTCTTGCACGATGCGCTGTTTATAAGGTGGGGTTCATTTGCACCATTACCGATGTAACCGAGAATCCTGAGAAAACATTTGAAACTATTGATGTTTGGCTTGATGAAGCAAAATCAATCTTGAAAGATTGGGGCTTAGAGCATTTGGTAGGTTCAATTCCAACTGTTCGTATTTCAATCGGTTGTCACCCGCATAACGCTCGTTTGTTTGACGAGCAAAAAAAAGAGCTCATGAAAAACTACCTTCAGGGTGAGCGTGTTTGTGCAGTTGGCGAAGTAGGTCTAGACTATTTCTACAACAAAAGTTCGCATGAACAACAACGTAAGGCATTTGCCTATCAGATTAACTTGGCCAAAGAAATGAATCTTCCTTTGATTCTCCATATGAGAGACGCTCATGAGGAAGGTTTTCAAATCTTAAAAGAAGAAGGTTTTCCTGAAGCAGGAGTTCTACTTCACTGTTTTAACTTAGATAAAGAGGTTTTAAAACCGTGGGTTAATGAAGGTTGTTATATTGCCTATGGTGGACCTCTTACTTTTAAAAATTGCGACTATGTGAGAGAAAGTGCAAAAGAAGTCCCTCTCTCGCGCCTTCTTACGGAAACCGATAGTCCTTTCATGACTCCAGAACCGTTGCGCGGAATTGAATGTGGTCCTGAACATGTGATATTTACTTTGGATGGCATGCTTAACCTTTTTCCTGAAAAGTCATTTGAAAAAAAGAAAGAGTTAGTTTCAACGCTTTATAGCAATGCAGTAAGGTTGCTTGATAGGAAGCGTGAGATAGTCTCTTTGGGTAAGTAGGTTGACAGCAATGAAGTGTGTTTTATTAGTTGGAAGCCCTCGAATCAACGGAAACAGTGCAAAAGTAATATCTCTATTAGAGAAACATTTTCTTTTAGAACGTCCCGAAGACGAGGTTGTTCGTTTTGATTTAGCAGACTTAAAGGTAATGGGATGTAATGGTTGTGATTATTGCCGTGTACATCCTTGTTGTGTTATTGATGATGATGCAAATGTTGTAATTGATGAAATACTGTCTGCTGATTGTGTTTATCTTGCGTGCCCAATTTATTTCAGTGGCGTACCTTCTCAGTTCAAAGCACTACTTGATAGATTTCAACCGTTATTTTGGGAACGTCTCCAATTAAAAGAATCTGGAGAAGATTTACCGCCTAAAAAACCACTGAAGATATATTTGTTGGGTGATTCAATGGCAAATGATCCTCATGGATATGAGCCTGCGCTTTCAATTATTAAGAGTTCTTTTGCCTTAGCAAACTATGAGGTTAAAGAAGTAAAACCCTACATTGGCACGAATAAAGAGCTCACTTTTCAAACAGTTGGATTGTGGGAACTGCTCAGCAATAGGGGATGTATTATTACTTATCATTAAGAGGAACGAGAATGGCTAAACTATCTTATTTGGCAAGTGTTTCTGAGACGCGTAAGGTATTGGAGCGTTTTGGCCTTAATACTAAAAAGTCGTTGGGCCAGCATTTTCTTATTAACGACGGCGTGGTTTCAAAAATATGTGACTTGGCTGAAGTATCCAAAGAAGATGTTGTTATAGAAGTTGGTCCTGGTATTGGAACGCTAACAGTTGCGCTTCTCCAGCAGGCAGGTCGGGTAATTTCAGTTGAAAGGGATACCGACTTACCTCAAGTTCTCGAATATACCTGTGATGAATGGAGAGATTCGTTTACCTTAATCTCTGGAGACGCTCTTGAAGTTTCCACTGAATCGCTTAAGCTTGTTTCTCCAACTCTTCCAAATAAATTAATCTCTAACCTTCCTTATGCGGTTGCAGCAACTATTGTTCTTGATTTTTTTGAAAAGCTTGAAACTATGCAGAGTGCTACCGTTATGGTTCAAGCGGAAGTTGCTGATCGAATGGCAGCGCAGCCTGGAACAAAAAACTACGGTGCTTATACCGTAAAACTTAATTTATTTGCTAAACCTACGGGTCGTTTTTCGGTCTCGGAAGGTAATTTCTTTCCTCCTCCTCGCGTAAAAAGTGCGGTAATCAAATTAGAGCGCAATTCGCAATACGGGGACATGGATCCAAACTTGAGAAAAGCAACAATGATTATGGCTGATGCTTCTTTTGCTAATAGAAGGAAAACTATTGCAAATTCGTGCAAGAGCTATTTTTCTAATGAGCAAACTCGCGACGAAGTAATTCTTGCAAATCTTTCAAACCTTTTCGAAAGAGCGCAAATTGCACCTAACGAACGGGGAGAACACTTAACACTCGAACAGTTTATCTCTCTTGGTAAGGCCTATAGATATTATGAAGATAATTTCACTTCGCTAAACTAAAGTGATGCTTTTGCTATATTACGAAATTGCTATAAATGTGATATACTATCAAAGTTTTACTGTGGTTTTAGAAGGATTATGAGTAAATGGATTTGGCAAAACAGGCTCTCATTATTGACACAATTCGTGAGACACTCAACGAGTATGTAGGTCAGAAACTCCATGTACGTGCAAACATGGGTAGATCAAAAATTGTTCAGAACGAAGGTCTTTTGTTGCAGGTTCATCCTCAGCTTTTCATTATGGAAATCAAGCGTAAGCGTGGCGTAGCAGCTCGTCAGTCTTATCAATATGTTGATATTCTCACTGGAATGGTTGAGTTGAGCATTAATGGCGAAAAGATTTTCGGCACTTTTATCGAGGATGAGTCGAAAGACGATGAAGTTCCTAATCAAGATGATGCTCTTAATGAAGATCAAAACGAAATGGAAGATGATCTTATTTAAGACTTTTGTTCTGTAACCCACTTTTTTATACGTATCAATTAGATAGGTTGATGCCCGAAAGAGAACCCACCTTTTAGTGAGTTCTCTTTTTTTCTTGTATTCACGCTTAAACTCGACACATTTGGGTCGTAGTCCTCAGACGGGAATACTTGCTAGAAAATCAGTATATGATCGAGTATGCCGCACCACATACCACATACTATAAGAAAAAAGCACACCGCAAGTGAAAATAGTTCAGTTGGTGATAAGTGTTCTTTTTTCTGTTCAAGAGCAATAGGCTCTAAATCGGTGTTTGAGTAAGCAAGCTCTAGTTCTATATTTTTTACTTCTCGTACGAATCTTTCTGAAGCTTCTTTTCCTAATGCTTTTGCTTTTCTATAGGAATTCTCATGAGGTTTAGGTTTAGGAAAAAAGAACTGTTTGAGCGTATTAAACGGCGAAATTGGTTCTGGGGAATAGAAAGCTTCATCGTCATCAATAAACGGATTATAGGTTCTGTCTTCATTTAACGTTTGATGAGAGCCACTTTTTTGCATCACTGATGGCGGGCAAAGATTCGCATACGTTGTTTTTTTCTGATACTTTTTAGCGGTTTTTATAAGTGTTTTTGCTCTTTTGCTTGGGTGTACCGTAGTGAGAAAATCCTCAGGATCTACCAGAGACTGACCTGACCAGAAAAGCATTAAGGGAACAAGCGCAACAGGAATTTTTATCCAAGTCACTATGCAAGCATAGATGTTTTCCGTTCCAAAGAATCCCCAAGGAACTTTCAAGAGCTCTATTCCTCCGCAGAAAAAATAAAGGGGAACGATTGAGAGAATAATTCCAAAGGGAAATACGAGTTTGGCAATTCTTCGTGCTTGATTGAGCCTGTTAAAGTAATGAGCAAAATGAAGTTCAATCCAGAAAAGAATTACAAGAAATACAAGGCTGTTTGAGAGCAACGCTGCAAAACAGAGAAAAAGAGCGCAAAGAAATCTAACCCTTTCGCTTAAGGCTTCAAATACACTTTCTATTGAAGTGTGTTCAAAGATTTCTTTCACTGACACCCTTTCTGCCTGGGTACCGAGTATTTCAACTTATTCTACTGTATGTTTATTCTATAAACCTGATGAATTGAATATTCATTCATAGGTATTTCTCTAGCTTACAAGCTATTTTTTTGGGTTTTTCGAAATGAAAAGAGAAAGGCAAAAGAAATGGTGGAGATGATGGGGATCGAACCCACGGCCTCAACGTTGCGAACGTCGCGCTCTCCCAACTGAGCTACATCCCCACGTTAGTTTATGAACGATGCTTATTGTATCACTCAATAGGGTGTCTGGTTTTTCTTTGTTGGAGAGAAATGTTTCTAAAGAAAATTTTTCTTTGATAGGTGTTTGTAGGGTGTCCTCTGTGCTTATAGAAGCGTCTTTGGTAGAGAGAAGTGTTCCTTTGATAGGCGTTTATGGGGGATGGTGGTAATATTTGATGCAATGGTTTTTTTGAAAGGATTTTAATGAAAGCTTTAATTCCTGCCGCTGGTCTTGGAAGTCGTTTTTTGCCAGCAACAAAAGCACAGCCAAAAGAAATGCTTCTCGTTGTTGATAAGCCTGTTATTCAGTATGTAGTTGAAGAGGGTTTAGCTTCAGCTGCCGATGAAGTGGTAATTATTAATAGTCGTGATAAAAAGTCTATCGAAGAGCATTTTGCTCCAAATCCTGCTTTGGAAGAGGAGCTTCGCAGTAGAGGAAAAGATTCCTATGCAGATAAAGTTGCTCATGCTGGCAGTTTAAATGTTAGCTATGTTTATCAGGATGAGCCTCTTGGACTCGGTCATGCAGTTTATTGTGCTGCTGAGGCTATTAATGGTGAACCTTTCTTTGTCCTCCTTGGAGATGTAATTGTTCCTGACAATCAGATGCTTATCAAAATGAAAGAAGTGTCTGATGCTCATAATGGTGCAAATGTTATTGCGGTTCTTCCTGTTCCTATGGATCAGGTTAGCCGTTTTGGAGTTATTGCAGGCGAGCAGGTTTCTGAAGAGGTGTGGAAAGTTTCTTCATTGGTTGAGAAACCAGCAGTAGAAGATGCTCCTACTAATCTTACTGTTTTTGGACGCTATCTTCTCTCTCCTCGAGTAATGGAACTTCTTTCTGAAGCTAAACCTACAACAGGAGGAGAGATTCAGCTTACCGATGCACTTGATCAAGTTCTTAAAGAAGAAGAAATGTATGCGTTAGTAATCAAAGAAGAAGATGGTTTTGATACGGGAACTATTGAAAGCTGGCTTGATACCAACAATAAGCTTTACAAAAAATTTAAGGGTTAATGCTTGTTTTAAATTTCGTGCTATTGGCAGCGGTGCTTTTTGAGCACGGAAAAAAATACGTATGGGGATGATTCCTAATGGCAGATTTGCATTTGCGTTTACATAAAGATGTATTAGTGATGTCTGCATCGTACGATTTCGCTTTAGCATCTCAAGATTTTGTCGAAGATGCCGACAAAATGTATGCTGTTATGTGTGAGCCTGAAATCATTGAAGAGCAGATGAAATTGGAAACAACTATCAATATTCCTTGCATTTGTCTTCCTACTGAGCATATTACTAATGCACACTTAGCTTATGGAAACCTTGAAGGCCAAGGACCGGCAATGGCTGAAGTGTGTTGGGAGCTTGTTGAAAACCTTCCAACACAGCACGTTATTGCACCTGTTTATTCGGCAGGTTTACCTATTGACGAAACAAGCAAAGTTTCTTTAAAGCAGTCAAATATGCAGTATCAAGATGCGGTTAAAGCGCTTATACAGTATCCGCTTGATGCAATTTATTTTGAAGGCTTTACTAACGCTTATGATCTTCAGTGTGCTCTAATGGGCGCTCGTAGTGTATATGATGGGGTTCTTATGGCTTCGTTTGCTCTTGATAGCGAAGGCCAATTCAATCAAGAAGAGTATTCTTTCGAAAAAGCAGTACAAATGGCAGAGGAATACGGCGCAGACGTGATTGGTATAGTAAGTAGCGCTCCTTTATCTAAACTAGAAAAAGCAGTAGCAACTATACGTGAAAAGACGAACGCAGCTATTTTGGTTGAGTTGGTGGGGGATAAAACCGTTAATTCGCGACTAAATCCTGGTGAGGAAAATCCGTATTGGAGCCCTCAGACTATGATTGATGCGGCGCTTGTGTTGCAGAAGTGGAAAGTTCAGTTCCTTCGTGCTACTGGAATGGTTTCTCCATCCTTCTCAGGTGCTCTTCTAGCTGCTTCATTAGGACAAGAAGCAATACTGGGATAAATCTCATTAATTAGTTCGAAGAGGTGAGGTATGTATCCTATTTCTCAAGATGAAAACTATGGCGAATTCCAAAAGTTTATTGATGAGCTTTTTTCCGATACTGAGCTTGTTAGTCAGCTGGATGTCGTGCTTGCGTGTGAAGTATATGATCTTCATAAGGATATTCAAGAATTAGTTGGCCTGTTGCCTCCGGGAATGTACACTAGATCATCTCTATCTCTTCAGCTTAATGCTTCAAGCTCAGCGCAAGGTCTTGGACTTATTCACGGAGTAGTTTCTTAACTACTCCGTTTTTTGTTGAAAAGAGCTTTCAGTAGAAGGCGAGGGAGAAAGAAGCGAAGCATACAAACACCCTTTTACTAAGACTAAAACGTGCCAATTTACTGTTGAATGAGAAAAAAGAATCCTTACTTGTTGCATAAAAAAATACAAGTCTTATTTTTTAGGAATTTTTAATTTAGATTCAATCATGTTGCAAAACGGTACTGATGCCTTCATTCCAAGTTTGAATGGAGGCATCTTGTTGAAATATCCTTTGTACCTTCTTTGGGACAAAGCCTAAATAGATACTTCGTATAGTGTTTGTATGCGTCTTTTGGAAATGATGTTTTGTGGGAATGCGTTCTGCTTGTAACGAAACTGGTTTTCAAATAATGGTCGTGAATTTTTTGCTAAGATGGGCAATTTCAATGAGTTGTATATTGCCAAAAAGAATGGTTAAGAATACTATTACTAGGGTTATTCTTTCGAACACATACTATATATTGTGTTTGTATACCATGAGAACACGAAAACTCAGGCGTTATGCACAAAATCTAGTTTAGATTTTGCTTCTGGGGTTTTACTATTCAGACAATAAAAAGGCCAGGCCTCAAAAGAAGAGCACGGTCTTACGAGAAGGGAATGTATATGATTGACGCAATTATTAAGCGTGACGGCCGTAAAACAGCATTTAATGCTGAGAAAATTACTGATGCGGTAGAAAAGGCATTCCAAGCTTCTGGTGCAATGCAGAATCGTGATGTTGCTCAAACAATCACTGATGCCGTTATTGAAAAGATTGAGAATGGCGCTATTGAAGGAACTCCTACCGTAGAGGGAATTCAAGACTTAGTTGAGCAGTGTCTTATTGAGGCAAACTTTAGTCAAACTGCAAAGGCTTACATTTTGTATCGTGCCGAGCGAAATCGAATTCGTGATGCTAATTCTCGCCTTATTAAAACTCTGAAAGATATTACCTTCTCTAAAGCTTCTGATTCTGACATGAAGCGTGAAAATGCGAATATTGATGCTGACACCGCAATGGGAACTATGCTCAAATATGGTTCTGAATCTGCAAAACAGTTCTATGAGATGTGTGTAATTGATCCTCGTTATGCGAAAGCACACCGTGAAGGTGACATTCATATTCACGATATGGACTTCTACACCTTAACTACTACCTGTTGTCAGATTGAGTTACGCAAGTTGTTTAAGGGCGGTTTTTCAACGGGCCATGGTGTTTTGCGTGAGCCAAACGATATTGCAAGCTATTCTGCTCTTGCTTGTATTGCAATTCAGTCGAATCAGAATGACCAGCATGGCGGACAATCAATTTGCGACTTTGATTACGGTTTGGCAGAAGGAGTAAAAAAGACATATCGCCGTCTTTTTAAGAAGCATCTTGCTGAAGCATTGCAGCTTCTTACTGATGTCGATAATCCTAAAGAGACCACTGAGATTTTTGTTGGTCGCGTAGAGGGAGAAACGGGAAAGGTTGCTTCTTTGATTATGGATGCAACGTTTGTGTCCGCAATTAAAGAAGAGCTTAAGGAATTAGGCGTTTCTGATGAGCTTATTGTGCGCATTTTGGATTATGCGGAGACTTCTGCAAAGCAGGATACTGACCGCACTACTTTCCAAGCAATGGAGGCTTTGGTTCATAACCTCAATACCATGCATTCACGTGCAGGCGCACAAACTCCATTCTCTTCAATCAACTACGGCATGGATACATCTGCTGAAGGCCGTATGGTTATTAAGAATATGCTCTTAGCAACTGAAGAAGGTCTTGGTCATGGAGAGACTCCTATCTTCCCTGTACAGATTTTCCGTGTTAAAGAAGGTGTAAACTACAATCCAGGAGATCCAAACTACGATTTGTTCAAGCTTGCTATGCGTTGTTCTGCAAAGCGCTTGTTCCCTAACTTTAGTTTTGTTGATGCACCATTTAATTTGCAGTACTACAAGGGAACTCCTGAGACTGAGATTTCTTATATGGGTTGTCGTACTCGTGTAATGGGTAATGTTTATGACCCTGAACGTGAAATTACTCCAGGCCGTGGCAACTTAAGCTTTACTTCTATTAACTTACCTCGTTTGGCTATTCGTTCTCGCGGTGATAAAGAACTCTTCTTTGATTTGTTGGACTCTAAGCTTGCTCTCGTTATTGGTCAGCTTGATGAGCGCTTTGAGATTCAAGCCAATAAGCATGTTTATAATGCTCCATTCCTTATGGGCCAAGGTGTGTGGATTGATTCCGAGAAGCTTTCTCCTAACGATACTCAGCGTGAGGTTTTGAAGCATGGTACCTTAACAGTAGGCTTTATTGGTCTTGCAGAAGCGCTTGTTGCACTTACTGGCCATCATCATGGTGAAAGCAAGGAATCTCAAAAGCTTGGCTTGGAGATTATCGGCCATATGCGTGGCTATGTTGATCGTATCGCGCAAGAACGTAAGTTAAACTACTCCCTTATTGCAACACCTGCAGAAGGATTGTCTGGTCGTTTTGTTCGCATGGATCGTGAGCGTTATGGGGAAATTCCAGGCGTTACTGATCATGATTTCTATACGAATGGCTTCCATGTTCCTGTGTATTACAACATTAACGCATTCGATAAGATTGCAATCGAAGCTCCTTATCATGCGTTGACTAATGGCGGCCATATTTCTTATATCGAGCTTGATGGTGATCCAACCGACAACCTTGAGGCTTTTGAAGCAGTTATTCGCCATATGAAGGAAAGCGGCATTGGCTATGGTTCAGTAAATCATCCCGTAGATCGTGACCCTGTTTGTGGCTACAACGGCATTATTGGCGATCGTTGCCCAAAGTGTGGTCGTGGTGAAGAAGAGGGCGTTCGTTTTGAGCGTATTCGTCGAATTACTGGTTATTTGGTAGGAACTCTTGATCGTTTTAACGATGCAAAACGTGCAGAAGAATCTGAGCGCGTGAAGCATGGAGTTAATCCAGAGGAAGCTCATATTGCATTTAACTAGTTTTATTCTGGTATAGATGCGTCGCTAGAGAGCATGGTGTCTCTCTAGCGACGTTTTTGTGTGTTGTGTGCGAGTTGTCTGAAAGAAAACAGTAAAGAATTTGAAGAGTAGCTTTATTTGCTAAGGCGCTCAATTTAGATAGAAGAGGGGTTTGTTGTGCAGTTGAGAATGTATGGCACTGCAAGCGATTCTATAGTAGACGGTCCCGGTTTGCGTTTTTCGGTGTTTGTACAAGGTTGCACTCATCATTGTGAAGGTTGTCATAACCCCGAATCGCAGCCTTCCCAGGGTGGATACCTTCAAAGCATTGAGAGTATTTTCCAGGAAATTCTTGATAACAAATTAGCACAGGGTGTAACGCTTTCTGGAGGAGAGCCTTTCGAGCAATGTGAAGCATGTCTTGAACTTGCTAAGCTTCTTAAAGAAAAGGGCTATAACATTTGGATTTATTCGGGCTATTTATATGAAGACTTAATGGCAGGAAATCCAGATCCGTTAGCTCCGGAACTTTTAGCGTGTTGTGATGTGCTTATTGATGGTCCCTTTGTTAAAGCTCTTAACTCTTACGATCTTAAATGGAAGGGTTCTTCTAATCAGCGCATAATTGATCTGGCAAAAACGCGCGATACGGGAAAAATTGTTTTATGGGAGAGCGAAGAGTTAGACTTCCAAAAACCATCATCGTGGTAGCTAGATAAGAGGCTTTTTTGTGAGAAGAGCTATTTACAAGTGAAGCTTTTTGCGTTTTCGATAAGAGCAATGGTATAGAAGAAGTTTAAAAAAGCTTTTTTGAAAGGGTGTCTTAGACCAAAAAAACTACTCCCGCTAATAGAGTGAACCCCACCTAGAATCAAGGTGGGTGCCCGCAGTCTGTTTCCTAGCTTTCATATCAACAGATATGAATCCCTATTTCGCAAACAATCTTGAGCTCCCTATTAATAGTCATCGGTCCACCGCAACACAGGAGTAGCTACTTATTAGTATAAGAAGACATTATTTTTTTTAAAGTCTTGACATGCCTGGTTATTGCGAAGTTTAAGGATTTTTTAAAACGAAACAAAGCATTTTGTAACCCACTTGTCATGATATATAGTGAAAATGCTTCATGGCGTAAACAATGCAGCTAGTTGAGAAATGATAGAGAACTATGGATACTTTATTCACGGAAATTGAATCGGCTCAAAGAAAGAAAAATGCTCCTCTTGCGGTACGGATGCGTCCAGAAGCTCTCGACGAAATCGTTGGTCAAACCGAAGCGCTAGGTCCAGGCACCTGGCTGAGAACGGCAATCGAAAACGACACGCTTTCCTCGGTTATTCTTTTTGGTCCTGCTGGTACGGGCAAAACTTCAATTGCTCATGTAATTGCCAAAACTACCCACGCGTATTTTGTTGAGGTCTCTGCTATTGGCGGTACTGTTTCAGATCTTCGTAAAGAGATAAATGAAGCTGAAAAGCGTCTTCTTAATAGGGGATTGCGCACCATTTTGTTTATTGATGAAATTCACCGCTTCAATAGGGCGCAACAAGATGCGCTTCTTCATGCTGTTGAAGATGGAATAGTCATTCTTGTTGGCGCCACAACTGAAAACCCGTTCTTTGAGGTGAATTCTGCTCTCAATTCTCGATCACGCATTGTTGAACTGCACAGGTTGACCGATGAAGATATAAAATCCGTTCTCTTTCGTGCCTTAGAAGACCAAAGAGGTCTTAAGGGTGCCTATTCGCTTGATGAAAAAGCGCTTGAAAAGATTGTTCTTTTATCAGGCGGAGATGCTCGAAGCGCTTTAAACACCCTTTCGCTTTCGGCAGATTTGGCGTTAGCTGAAAATGCTTCAACTATTACTGAAGAGATGGTTGAAAAAGCTATTCCTCAGCGCGTGCTTCCCTATGATAAGAATAAAGATATGCATTATGACGTAATCTCTGCTTTTATCAAATCAATGCGTGGTTCAGATCCTGATGCAACCCTCTATTGGCTTGCGCGTATGATTAAAGGGGGAGAAGATCCAAAATTCATTGCGCGAAGGATTTTTATCGCAGCTTCTGAAGATATTGGTAATGCGGATCCAAACGCACTTCTTATTGCGGAAGCATGTTTTAAGGCTTGCGAAGTAATTGGATATCCTGAATGCCGCATTAATTTAGCTCAAGCAGCGGTATATATGGCACTTGCGCCAAAATCGAATTCTGCTTACGAAGGAATTGATAAGGCATTGCGCGAAGTGTCGAACGGTCCTCTGCGAGCAGTTCCTAATCATTTACGTGATAGGCACAGGCCAGGTTCAGAAGAATATGGTGAATATCTCTATCCTCACGCATATCCAACCGGACATGTTTCTCAGCAGTATTTACCTGAGGGTTTAGAGCGTGGTTGTTTCTTTACACCAGGTGAACGTGGGTGGGAATCCTATAGATTCGATGTAACTCGTAGGGATATACGATAGTATTAGTGGTAATATTGTTCTCAAGGAAAAGGAGGGTGGTAGTATGTTCGACTTTTTGATTCCTATCGGAATCTTTGTGTTGTGCTGCGGCGGTGCAATTGCCTGTGTAGCAATGGCTTATTTCCTTGTATCAATGGTTGTTACTATTGATAGAGTGATGGAAAAAGTTAATCCAATGCTTACTGACATCAAGAGCATCACTGAAAAAGCACAGCCACTTCTCAAGAAAGCTAACCCAATGATGGATCGCATTATTCTTACCATTGATGCAGCTAATCTTGAGATTATGCGTGTTGATCAGGTTATGGAAGACGTTAACGTTATTACTGGTAACTTGGCTAAAGCTTCCGAATCTATTGATACCGCAGCTTCAGTTCCTGTAGACTTCGTTGGAAACGTATCTCGTAAGATTCGTGATAAAGTTTCTCCAAAGAAGAATGCTGCAGGCACTAAGGGAATGATTTTTAATGCAGTTGACGATGGTTTAGTTTCCGTTAGTGATAGGGTAGCTGCATATCAATCCCGCACTGAAGATCGTAAAGCAGAAAAAGAAGCATCTAACGCTGAGCGTGATGCAAAACATGCTGAAACGAGTCGCGCTTCTGTGAATTTGAAGAAAGCTGTACTTGGTACCATAGATAAGGACACCAAATAATTTATCTTAAAGAGAAAGATTTTCTTAAAGAGAAAGATTTTTGATGAGCTCGAACGAAAACTATGAGTCAGATTTGAGCCTCAAGACACTTCGAATGAGACGTAGGTTATACTTCGTCTCATTCATTGTTGTTTTAGGGGTAATAATATATTTTGCCGCTCAGATGCTTAACATATTGGCATTGCCAGTAGGCATTTTACTTTGGACTGTCATAATTATCTTTATTCTTCGCCCTCTTGTTAATTTTTTAGAATCAAAAGGAATAAAACGCGTTACCGCTACGGCTATTAGTTACGTTATTTTGTTCCTTTTTATAATTTTTATTGGCTATATGCTTTTTTCGCCAATGATTGGCTTTAACGATCAGTTTTCAAGCTTACTGTCTAACATTCCTGTGTATTTAGACCGTTTTCGTGAATGGTTTAATGAGTTGTATGCGCAGTATGCTCATTTGCTACAGGATTTAAACATCAATGAGACGGTTAACGAGATTCTCAATTCGGCTATGACTGCCGTTTCTAGCTTTGCTCAGGCAAGTGCTACTAATGTTATTTCGGTAGGAACCGGTGTTGTTAATGCGTTTGTGACTATTGGTTTTGCATTAGTTGTTGCTTTCTGGATTCTTATGGAGTTGCCTGCATTAGGTAGGGAAGCAAGAAGACTTGTTGGGCCAAAGCATCAAGATGAAATTGATTTCTTTTCTTTGGTTGGCACGAAAGTTATTGGTGGTTATATCAAGGCAACAGGTATCCAATGCTTGATTATTGGTGTTTCCTGCGGTGTTGGTTTTGCCCTTATGGGCATTCCTGATGCTTTTGCATTAGGGGTAATTACTGGTTTGTTTAATATTATTCCGGTAGTTGGCGCCTGGTTTGGTGGCGGCATGGCGGCAATTGTTGGTCTTCTTTCAAGCCCTATGATTGCAATTATTGCGGTAGTTTATACCGTTATTGTTCAGCAAATTGTCTATACCTTTATTTCGCCAAAGATCATGGGTGATTCAATTGATGTTCATCCTGCATTGGTAATTCTTGCTTTAGTAACAGGCTCTGCCCTAGGTGCTGCGGTTAATGGAATGATTGGCGCTTTAGTGGGCGCGTTAGTTTCTGTACCAGTAATTGCTGCGGTGAAATCGTTCTTCGTCTTTTACTTTGAAAAGAAAACAGGACGAAAGATTATTTCTGAAGATGGTGTCTTCTTTAAGGGTAATTCTGATCAAGAACAGGTCGATCCTGTTTCCGACGCAACTGCGTATGCAACGGGAAGATTTACACCGATAGATATAGAATCTATTGCAGCGAAACATAAAAAGAATTGATATAGTATATCTTCGGCAAAAAACATTTGTTTTTGATTAACAAAGGATATGTATGAAATATATGACTACTGCGGAAATCCGCGAAAAGTATTTGAGCTTCTTTGAAGAAAAAGGATGCAAGCGTATGCCTTCATCCTCTCTTATTCCAGATGATCCTTCCTTGCTTTTGACAAGTGCAGGAATGGTTCAATTCAAGCCATACTTCCTTCAGCAGAAGCAATTAGAAAAACCATATATCGGTACCACAACTGTGCAAAAATGCGTTCGTACCAACGATATCGATATTATTGGTACAACCGGACGTCACTTAAGCTTCTTTGAGATGCTTGGAAATTTCTCTTTTGGTGAGTATTTCAAAGAAGAGATGTGCGCGTGGGCTTACGAGTTTTCTACTCAAGTTTTGGAACTCCCTGCAGAAAAATTGTATTTTACTGTTTTTGAGAATGACGAAGAAACCATTGAGATTTGGAAGAAGCTAGGCGTTCCAGAGAGTCATATTTCAAAATTAGGCGAAGATGACAACTTCTGGCGCGCTGGACCTACTGGTCCTTGTGGCCCATGTTCCGAACTTTACTTCGATCAGGGTCCAGAAGTTGGATGCGGTAGCCCTGATTGTGCTCCTGGATGCGATTGTGACCGATTCTTGGAGTACTGGAACTGTGTATTTACTCAGTATGATGGCCAGGAAGACGGCTCTCTTGTTCCTTTGCCAAAAAAGAATATTGATACTGGCATGGGCCTTGAGCGTATCGCGGCAATTATGCAGGGTGTAACCAATAATTACGATACCGACGTTTTGCGTGATCTTATCCGTGTCGGAGAAGGTTTGTCTCATTCAGAATATGGCCAGGATCCAAAGACTGATCTTTGCTTACGCATTATGGCTGACCATAGTCGTGCGGTTGTATTTATGATTGCGGATGGTATTTTGCCTTCCAATGAAGGACGTGGCTATGTTCTTCGTCGTTTGCTTCGCCGTGCTGTTATGAAGGGCCATTCAATTGGTATTGAGGGAGCATTCCTTTCTCATTACATTGATAAAATTGTTGCACTTATGGGTGAGGTATATCCTGAAGTTATTGAGAATTTGGATCTTATCAAGCGTGTTGTTCTTTCTGAAGAAGAACGCTTTGGTGCAACTCTTCGTCAGGGCCAAACCTTCCTTGATGAAGCTCTAAAAGAGCTTGAAGGTACGGTTTTGTCTGGTCAAAAGGCATTTATTCTTCACGACACCTATGGTTTTCCTGTTGAAGTAACTAAGGAAATTTGCGAGGAACAGGGTATTTCTGTTGACGAAGAAGAGTTTGCAGCTTGCATGGAAGAACAGCGTAATCGTGCACGCGCCGCAAACACCAAGGATGCAGAAGCTGCATGGAGCACCTATGGCGGTGTTTACGCAGACATTCTTAAAGAACAGGGTGCAACTTCCTTTGTTGGATATGAAAATCTTGCTATTGAATCAAACGTGGTAGCACTCGTTTCAAAAGGTGAATCAGTATCTCAAATTCCTTCAGGAGAAGAAGGAGATATTATTCTTGATACCACTTCTTTCTATGCAGAGATGGGTGGTGAGGTAGGAGACACCGGTTTTATCTCGGGCGCAGATTTCAAAGCTGAAGTAACTGATACAACCGCTCCTGAAAAAGGACTTCACGTTCATCATGTAAAAGTTTTAGAAGGAACCGTTGTTCTTGGTGCACAGGTTAGTGCAGTAGTTGATGCAAAACGTCGCGCTATGATTCAGCGCAATCATACTTGCACTCACTTGCTTCATGCTGCTCTTCGCGAAGTGCTAGGTTCGCATGTAAAGCAGGCAGGTTCCTATGTTGGTCCTGATCGCCTTCGCTTCGACTTTACTCACTTTGAAGCTATGACGCCAGAGCAGATTAAACAGGTTGAGGCTCTTGCAAACGATAAAATCATGGAAGCAATTCAAACTTCCATTTTTGAAACCTCACTTAATGAAGCGCGTAATCAGGGTATTACTGCTTTGTTTGGCGAAAAATATGGTGAGGTTGTTCGCGTAGTTAAAGCAGGCGATTTTTCCGCAGAACTTTGCGGTGGTTGCCATGTTGCAAATACTGCTGAGATTGGTTTGGTAAAGATTGTCTCAGAAGCTTCTGTTGGTGCTAACTTGCGTCGTATTGAAGCGGTAACAAGTTACGCAGCACTTGAATATCTCCAAAAACTGGAAGACGAATTGAATGCTGCATCAAAAAGCCTCCATTGCAAAATGTTTGAAGTAAGCCAACGTGTTGAGGGTGTACAAAAGCAGTTGAAAGAATATGCTGCGCAAGCGAAGAAGAACCAGGAAAAGGCAGCATCTGATGGAGTAAATGCCTTGTTAGATAAGGTCGTTACTGCTCAGGGAGGCTATCCATTAATCATTGCAAGTATGGGCGAAAGTGATGCTGGCTTAATGCGCAATGCGTGGGATATTCTCTCTACGCGTCTTGAGGCGCCAGGTGCGTGTGTTTTGGCTGCAACAAAGCAAGATAAACCACTTCTTATGGCAGCTGGATCTCAGGAAGCGGTTGATGCGGGCTTTAATGCAGGTCAGATAATCAAGTCTATTTCTTCTCATATTAAAGGTGGCGGCGGCGGAAAGCCAACCATGGCTCAAGCTGGTGGTAAGGATGCCGGCGGTATTGATGCTGCGCTCCAAGCTGCCAAAGACCTCTTAGTATAATCTGGAGTGCTGTGCGTATTTTAGCTCTTGATATTGGTGATGTTCGATGCGGGATTGCAATATGCGATCCCGCTGAGACTATTGCAAGCCCTGTGTGCGTTCTTCCAACTCGTGAAGTTGAGCAAAACGCTCCTTCTTTTCGTCGGGTAATTGAAGATTGGGAACCGGAAGCTCTCGTTTGCGGTTTGCCTCTTTCAATGAGTGGGGAGCGAGGAGCTCAGGCAGAAAAAATTAAACAGAAGGCGGAAGCAATCGCGCAAAGGGTCAATCTTCCCTTAGCCTTTTCTGATGAACGTCTTAGTTCAAAAGAAGCAAAGCGAATGCTGAGAGAGAAGGGTCTTTCCGAAAAAGACATGAGGGGTAAAGTCGATATGATAGCTGCTTCTCTTTTCCTCCAGTCATATATTGATAAGAAAAATCGTTCTAGTAATTAACGCCTTAAGGAAATAGTTATGAATCGCAGGAATGTTACTTATTCAAAACATGCAAATCATCGTTCTCGTGCCGTTCATGCGCGCGGTGCGCGAGAGTTTAGTAGGTATGACACTTCTGCAATTCGTCCTAAACGCTCTAAAGCACCCTTTGTTTTAGGTGCTCTAATTGTGGTTCTTTTAGCGGTTATTGGCATTTCTTTGTTTAATTGTGCAGGTGGCGGCCATAACGAAAAACTCTTGTCGGAAGGTGAATCGGTTCGTGTTGAAATCGAAAACGGTTCAACAACTGATTCAATCAGTGATGTTTTGTACGACAAGGGCGTAATTGACAACAAAAAAGATTTTGTTAACACGGTTAAATCAAAGAATGCTGCTTCAAGCTTAAAGCCAGGCATTTATCTCTTTTCTGGTGGCATGTCTTACGAACAGGTAGTTGAGACTTTAGTTGCAGGTCCACAATCCACTGGTATTAAACTGGTTGTTCCTGAGGGTGCTACGATAAACACCATTGCTCCTCTTGTAGAGGAAGCTTATGCTGGATCTATTACCTCAGAACAATTTAGTTCTGCAGCTCACAACGCATCACAATTTGTTGATGAATTCCCGTTTGTTTCTGATGCTTACCAAGGTTCGCTAGAAGGATTCTTATTCCCTAAAACATATGAAGTAGTGTTGGGCTATTCTGCCGACGATGTAGTTCGTCAGATGCTTAACCAGTATAAAAAAGAGACATCTGTTCTTGATTATTCCTATGCGGAGTCTCAGGGATTAAGCCAATATCAGGCTTTGATTCTTGCTTCCATTATCGAAAAAGAGGGAACCGTTGATACCTATGCGCGCGTTTCTGCTGTTTTCTATAATCGTCTTAATACCGAAGGTGCTCCTGCTTACGGATTGCTAGGAAGCGATGCTACAACTGCTTATGAACTTGGTGGAGATGTTGAAGGGTATGACTGGACAACCGACAGTCCTTATAACACACGCGTTCATAAGGGATTATGCCCATCTCCAATAGCAAGTCCAAGTATTGAAGCGCTAAAAGCAGCATGTTCTCCTGCTGAGGGCTTCGACGAGTATTACTTCTTCTCTTTCTGGCCAAATAGCTCAGGAACTGTTGACTATTATTTCGACAAGACATACGAAGATCATCAAGCAACCATTGCTGCTCATTCGTAAGCCAGAAGGTTAGTATGGGGCTGCTTCAACCGGACAAATATGTTTCTCGCATAACACAAATTGACATTAAGTGGGATTTGGTACGAAAAGGGCTCACGTGCGTACTACTTGATATGGATAACACTATTGTCTCGCGTGAAACTCATGAGGTTCCTTACGATGTTATGCAGTGGCTTGCTAAGGCTCAGCAGGCAGGCATTTCCTTTTGCATTCTCTCAAATAATTGGCATCAAAGTGCTTATGAGTGGGGCATTAAGCTTGGTTTTCCTGTTGTTGCAAAAGCATGCAAGCCATTAGTTCATGGTTATGCACTTGCAGCGCGAAAGCTTAACACGCAAAAAGAACATATGGTTATGGTGGGCGACCAGCTATTTACCGATATTTTAGGTGCGAAACTCTATGGTATTTCTGCCATTATGGTTGGCCCCTTAAGCGAAATAGATTTGAAGCATACATTAGCTATTCGTCAAATAGAGTATGCGGTAATGAATAAAAGGCAAAATAAAGAGAGGGAAGTATTTGGGGATGAAGAGTCGGTGCATGCCATTAATCCCCGAGATTTTTGATACACTTCACTAAAGTGGATTATTAGATAGGTGAAACTTATGGAGTTTATTACGGCAGGCGAAAGCCATGGACCAGCGTTGAGTGCAATTGTAACAGGAGTGCCAGCGGGCCTTACTATTTCTGAGAAAAACATCAATTCTGACCTCGCACGCAGACAAGCAGGATATGGTCGTGGTGGGCGTCAAGCTATCGAAAAAGACACGGTGAAAATTCTTTCTGGTGTTCGTTTTGGTCAGACTTTAGGAACTCCAATTGCGCTTCAGGTGGAAAATCGTGATTGGAAAAACTGGACTGAGCGTATGTCTGCTTTTGATTCCGCTCCAAAAAATCTCGTAAGAGAAGTTACTCCTCGACCAGGTCATGCTGATTTGGTTGGTATTTTGAAAAATGATCGCGATGACTGTAGGGATATTCTTGAACGTGCAAGTGCAAGAGAAACCGCTGTTCGTGTTGCTGCTTCTGGTATTGCACGTGAGCTTCTTGTTGCCTGTGGTGTTGAGATTTATTCCTATGTTGTCTCAATTGGTGATGTTTCGCTTGAAGAGGACAATCCTATGGTGCAAGCACCTGATTATCGTCCTCTTGATATTGAAATGAGCGAAGTGCGTTGCCCAAGCATTAAAACGTCCAAGAAGATGATGGCTGCTATTGATAAGGCTAAAGAAGAAGGGGAGAGCCTAGGCGGCACCTTCAGAATTGTTGTTACCGGCCTTGTTCCAGCTTTAGGAGACTTTGCAACAGGCTATAATCGCTTAACCTCTAAGTTAGGCGCTGCACTCTTTTCAATACCTGCAATTAAAGGGGTTGAATTCGGTCTTGGTTTTGAAGCTTCAAGAAGACCTGGCAGCAAAGTTCATGATGAAATTATTCTTGATGAAAAGAATGGCTTTATGAGGTCTTCGAACAATTGTGGCGGTTTGGAAGGTGGCATGACTAATGGAATGCCGCTCATTATCACGGTTGCAATGAAGCCAATTCCTACCTTAACTACTCCACTTGATACTATCAATATTGATACCCTTGAAGTTGAAAAAGCTTCGAAAGAGCGTTCGGATGTTTGTGCAGTTCCTGCTGCTGCTGTAGTAAGTGAAGCTGAGGTTGCATTTGTTCTTGCTGATGCCTATACCAAAAAATTCGGCAGTGATAATATGACGGATTTTAAGCAGAATTTGGAAACCTTTAAGCAGCGAATCAAAACAATGTCTCGATAGTATGAGAATGCTTACTTACAGGAATAATAATTAATTACCCAGTCACTAGGTAAATGAGGAGGCAGAAATGGAAAACAGCCAGGTACGTTACGAATTAACTAAACCAGTATTCTTTATTGGTTTTATGGGAGCGGGGAAAACAAGTGTTTCTCAGCAGCTTGCGGTAACCCATGGCCTAGCTTCCATTGATGCTGATGAGTATCTTGAATTGCGCGAAGATCGTATTATTTCAGACATTTTTGCTGAGGATGGCGAAGAGTTCTTCCGCGATCTTGAGACAGATGTTCTTCGCGATTTGGCTAGTCGTTCTCCTCGTTTAATTGGTTGTGGTGGAGGAGTTGTTACCAAACGTCCTGAAAATGCTGAAATCATGAGAGAAAACGGTTTTGTAGTTTATTTGGTTGTTTCGGCAGACGAAGCGGCACGCCGAATTCCCAATACTGATTCTCGTCCAATGTTTAAAAACTTGGAAACAGCTCGCAAGACTATTCTTGAGCGCATTCCTCAATATGAAGCAGCAGCTCAAGCTACAGTAAACACTGAAGGCCGTAGTGTAGTTGAGATTGCAGATGAAGTTGCCCAGATTCTTTTAAATGAGGGCATTATGAAGGAAAATATCGATAATGACTAAAATTGAGGTTGAAATTCCCAACACCGATTCGTATGTGGTTCGTATTGCTCAGGGAGCACTCACTACATTAGGAGAGACGCTTCGTTCTTTTTCGAAAGGACCAAAAGTACTACTCATAACCGATGAAGTGGTAGGTTTAAAGTACGGTTTACTTGCTAAGGAATCTTTGGAAAAATCAGGTTTTTTAGTTTCGTATCTCACTATTCCTTCTGGCGAAGAATCGAAGTCGGTAGCTCTTGCTGAAGAGCTCTGGAATGCTATGGCACAGTGTCATCTTGACAGAAACTCTACTGTTGTTGCGCTAGGCGGTGGCGTAGTAGGAGACCTTGCTGGTTTTTGCGGTTCTACCTTTATGCGTGGCTTATCAATCGTGCAAGTACCTACTACTTTGCTCTCTATGGTCGATTCCTCGGTTGGAGGTAAAACGGCTATCAATTTAGGAGCGGGAAAGAATCTTGTTGGTACGTTTTGCCAGCCTAAATATGTTTGTGCTGACTTAAATCTTTTAGCTTCGCTTCCTGAACGAGAATGGGCATGTGGTTGCGGTGAAATTGCAAAATCTGCCCTTATTGACTCTGATGAGTTTTTCTTCTGGCTTTCTGAAAACGCTTTGCTTTTGAGAGATAGGCATATGGAAATCGTTGAAGAAGCGGTAGTGCGAAGCGTGCTATTTAAAGCACGGGTGGTTTCGCAAGATCAGTGCGAAACAAAAGGTGTTCGTGAATGTTTGAACTATGGTCATACGCTTGCTCATGCTATTGAAACCTTAGCAGGTTATGGAACTTATTCCCATGGTGCTGCAGTGGCTGAAGGTATGCGCTTTGCAATTCGCCTTGCAGTTGTGTTAAAAGGTACTTCTCTTGATTTGGTGAAAGCACAAGATGAACTTCTTGATGCCCTTGGCCTGCCAGCTCTTGACTTTAGAGCAGACCCTCAAGATTTTCTCCAGGTTATGCTTTCCGACAAGAAAACAAAAGATGGTCAATTACGTTTTGTGCTTCCTGAAGATGTTGGAAAATGGAGCGTGGAATCGGTTGATTCTGATTTGGTATTGGATCACTTACGCGCTTGGCAAAAGGGATTGGTTGAGGGCTAGACATGCTTCAAATTCCACGCTTACGTGAAAAAATGCAAGTTTATGACTTGGATTGTCTCTATATTCGCTCGTTATCTAACCTGAAATGGGCTACTGGCTTTAAAGGAGTCTTTGATACTGAAGATGCTCATGCGCTTTGTGTAACAGACTTCTCGGCTGCTCTTCATACCGATACACGTTACATTACTGCCTTTTTAGCTGCAGCAGAGGGTAGTGAATTAGTGTGCGATGCTTCTTCTCAACATCATTTCAACTACCTCTGTGAGCTTCTTTATGAGGAATATGGGTACAACACTGGTGAGGTTTTTGATGAAGAAGAACCCTTTGTAGTAAAAGTAGGCATTGAAACATCCCTAACTCTTGCAGAATATCGCCTTATTGAACAAAAAGCCAAAGAAGCTTCTTTTAAGATTGAATTAATTGAATTAGATGGTTTTGTTGAAGAGCTTCGCGAAGTAAAAAATTCTGAAGAACTTGCTGCAATGATGAAGGCGCAAGAAATCACAGATAAAGCATTTAGTCATATTTGTTCCTTTATTGCTGAAGGCATGACCGAAAAAGAAGTCCAGTTAGAGCTTGATAGATTCATGCTTGATAACGGTGCTGATGGTTTAGCGTTTGATACTATTGTTGCCACCGGAGCTCACGGCGCTTCTCCTCATGCTATGCCAGGAAATACGGTTATTTCTGCAGGTGATTGTGTGGTTATGGATTTTGGGGCAAAGTATGATGGCTACTGTTCTGATATGACACGCTGCGTTTTTATGGGCAAGCCTTCTGAAGAGCTTCGCAATGCATGGACTCTTCTTCGTAAGGTTAACGAAACGTGTGCATTGGCAATTAAAGAAGGCGTTGAGGCAAAGCAGATTCATGATCTTGCAGAAACGCTTCTTTCTGAAGGGGGATACGCAGGTGCAATGGGCCATTCTTTGGGTCATAGCCTAGGAATTGATATTCATGAATCTCCAGGTCTCTCGCGCAAACAAACAGGAAATCTTGTTCAAGGTAATGTGCTTACCGTTGAGCCAGGTATCTATATTCCCGGTAAATTTGGCATGAGACTTGAGGATTTTGGGGTAGTTACCAAAAATGAATTTAGAGTTTTTACTCAATCTAGCCATGACATGGTTATAATAAGTCGTTAGTATTTTTCGTTGATTTTTATTTGAGGAGTTAATTGTGCAAGTATCTACCGCAGATTTTCGTAACGGTATGTGTATTGAATACAGCAACAAGTTGTGGGTTATTGTTGAATCCCAGCATGTAAAACCAGGTAAGGGTGGCGCTTTTGTTCGCACTAAGCTTCGTGACATTCGTACTGGTCGTGTTGTAGATTACACGTTTAACTCTGGTACAAAATTTGAGTCTACACGTTTGGAGAATAAGAAGCAGCAGTATCTTTACAATGATGGTGCTGATTACTACTTCATGGACAACAACACTTACGAGCAGATTTCAATTCCTGCAGATATCGTCGGTGATGTTGCTCAATGGCTTAAAGAAAATGACGAAGTTACCCTTCTTTATGCAGGTGAAGAGCTTATTGCTATTGAACCTCAGATGTTTGTAGAGCTTGAGGTTGTTGACACTGAACCAGGTTTCAAGGGTGATACTGTTCAGGGATCAACTAAGCCTGCAACTTTGGAAACCGGCGCTGTTGTTAAAGTTCCAATGTTTGTAAATGTTGGTGAGATTTTGAGGATCGACACTCGCGACGGTCGCTTTATTGAACGTGTATAACTTCTGTTAAAGCCTAAGATTGATTTGATGCGGGGCGCCTTGTGCGCCTCGTGACGTATAATACTTAATTATCTTAAGTGAAATGCTATTTTAGCGAGAAATGGGTGATAACTATGTCAAACACAAATGCATCTGTTGCTCCTGGCGTCATTGATACTATCGTAACCTTGGCTGTTACCGAGGTTCCAGGTGTTGCTTTTGTAGGCTCTCCTATGCAGAGTGGCCTTCGCGCTTTGGTGACTGCAAGCAAAAACACAAGTGGTGTTTCTGTTGTTGAGTCCGGTGCAGATTCTCTCGATATTGCAGTATCTGTTCACATCAATGATGGTTTCTCGGTTGATCAGATTGTTTCCGATATTCGCTCTTCAGTTGCCGATGCGGTATTGTCTCAGACAGGCCGAAAGGTTTCCCGCGTTGATATTTTGATTGACGGTATCGTCTTCTAAATTTTAGGGAAAAACATGACTTCAATAAAACAACACGAGCGTACTTTTGCGCGTTCACAAGCTTTGCAGGTAATGTATCAAAGTGAAGTTCTTTCAATTCCTACTAAAGAATTGATCGAGACTAATCAGCTTGTTGAAGAAAATAAAGTACTTGATAAATATGCGCTTCGTTTACTTGAAGGAGTAAGCGATAAGCAAGCATTGCTGGATGAAAAAATCGATAGTGCTAGTGAAAACTGGGCTCTTGATCGTATGCCTCTTGTAGATAAGTCTCTTCTTCGTCTTGCTGCTTTTGAAATGATTTACATTGATGAGGTACCTGTTTCTGTTTCAATTAACGAAGCAGTAAATTTAGCAAAAGATTTTGGCGGGGAAGATTCTCCTCGTTTTGTAAATGGCATTTTGGGTCGAATTGCTCTTTTAATTGAAGGATCTGATAATGCCTAATGAATCAGGAATGAATTATCAAGAAATAAAATCGCGCTTAGATGAAATTGTTGATTTAGTAAGTGACGACTCATTACCTCTTGATAATGCTTTGAGTCTCTATGAAGAAGCAGTTAGCCTTGGTTTGCAAGCATCTAATCTTCTTGAAAAAGATTTATCCGAGAAAGAGACTCAAGGTGAGGTTGTAGACGCTGTTTTAGAAGAAGGTGTTTACCCAGCTACTACTGAAGATAGCCAACCAACCACTCATTCTTAAGCTTTAAAAATCATTCTAAGGTTTTTCGCTATGAAAAAACGAATTCTTGACACTATTAATTCACCAGAAGTATTGAAGCTTCTTAATAATCGTGAATTAACTACGCTTGCACAAGAAATCCGTGAGGAAATTATTGAGACTACTTCTCAAACAGGTGGTCACGTTGCTTCTTCTTTGGGTGCTGTTGACATTATTGTTGCTGTTCACTCGTTACTAAATTCGCCAAAAGATAGGTTTGTATTCGACGTAGGCCATCAATCCTATGCGCATATGCTCCTTACTGGCCGAAAAGATGAGTTTAAGACTTTGCGTCAGTATAAAGGCTTATCTGGTTTTCCAAAGCCAAGCAGCAATCCTCATGACGTTCACCCTTCTGGTCATGCATCAGATTCTCTTTCTGTTGCTTGCGGTTTAGCTCGCGCTCGTGATTTATCGGGTGGAGACAATAAAATTGTTGCGTTGATTGGTGATGCCTCTCTGGGTGGAGGTATGGCTTTCGAAGCGCTCAATGATATTGGTCAGGCTCAAACTCCTCTCGTTATTATTCTGAACGATAACGAAATGTCTATTTCCCACAATGTTGGTGCTATGGCTTATCATCTTGGTCAGGTGAGAACAACTTCTCGTTATCGCAAAAATCGCGACTTGATTCAGGATTTTATGGAGACGCGCCTTCCTGGTGGTAAAGCGTTAGTGTATTTGGGTAAAAGTGCCAAAGAATCCGTCAAACAGTTTGTTCTTCCTGAAGGAATGCTTTTCGAAAACTTAGGTATTGTATGTACGCCTCCAGTTGATGGACACAATATTGGACTTTTAAGGGAAGTAATTGGTCATGCTCTTACCCTTGACTATCCAGTTCTTGTTCATGTGGTTACCAAAAAGGGTATTGGCTATAAGCCAGCTGAAGAGAATCCTTCAAAGTTTCATGGCGTTGGCCCGTTTGAGATTTCAACTGGCAAGCCAAAGAAAAAACCATCTGAAGTTCTTACCTACACGCAGGCTTTTGGAGCTTCGTTGATTAAAGAAGCAAAAGAAGATCCTGATATCGTTGCTATTACTGCAGCAATGAAAGATGGTACAGGTCTTGCAGAGTTTGGAAAGTTGTTTCCAAAGCGCATTTTTGATGTAGGTATTGCTGAAGGTCATGCAGTAGGTATGGCGAGTGGTTTGGCTGCTGGTGGTAAAAAGCCAGTTGTGTGCTTGTACTCAACCTTCTTGCAACGCGCTATTGACCAAGTAATTATTAATTGTGCGCTTCCGCAGTTTAATGTGGTATTCGCCATTGATAGAGGTGGGTTGGTTGGAGATGATGGTCCAACTCATCATGGTGTTTTCGATATTGCCTATATGCGCATGATTCCTCATGTGAAAGCGCTGGCTCCTTGTGATGAGACAGAATTAGCTCATGCATTACATACCGCACTTCAGATAGAAGGCCCTGTTTGTCTGCGTTATCCTCGTGGTGAAGCGGTAGGTTCTCCGTTGCCTGAAAAGCCTGAATTGCTTGAAGTGGGCAAATCGCGTCTTCTGAAAGAAGGTACAGAGGTTGCAATTTTGTCCTTTGGACGCATGACTCTTAATGCATTAGAAGCGGCCTCTCTTTTGGAAAAAGAAGGGATTAGCGTATCGGTTCGCGATATGCGTTGGATTAAGCCGCTTGATTTTGATGCAATTAAGAGGGCATGTGAAGCGAAAGTGGTAATAACTCTAGAAGAAGGCGTTATTGAAGGCGGAGTTGGAGAAGAAGTAGCTTGTTATATTGAACGTCTAGCTCTTGATAAAACTATCACCAAATCACCTCGGGTTGAATTGCTCGGTCTTCCTGACACTTTTATTCCCCAAGGAAAAGTAGATCAATTGTTTAAAGATCTAAATCTTGACGCAGAAGGTATAGCCGACCGCGTTAGGGCATGTCTTGCTTCTTGTTAAGTATTTAGGTCGTTTTCTCAGATTAACAGTGATTTTTGAGGCGAACGAGTTCAAAACAGTAATCGTTTCGCCTTTGTAACAAAGGTATTTTCTCTGTGTTACAACTCTTTTCCATGACGGTTAACAATCGACCTTGTAACAAAACCAGTAATTTTTGGGTGCAACAATCTTCCTGTCAAAAGTGAACGAAAGTTTTTTGAGAAGGAGGACGCACATGTTTGATACGGGTTCAACCGCATTCATGATGATCTGTGCAATGTTGGTGTTACTTATGACGCCGGGTGTTGCATTCTTTTATGGTGGTTTAGCACGTCGCAAAAATGTCATTAACACAATGTTTATGTCATTTGTTGTTATTGGCGTTGTAGCTATTTGCTGGATTGTTGCTGGATGGAGTTTTGCTTACGGTGGTGACGGCTCTAATCCATTCTTTGGTGGCTTTGATCAGTTGGGCTGTTTGTCAGCAACACAAGATATGCTTATTGAAGCTGCTGAAGTTCCAGAAGACGCTACCTATCCTGCAATGATTGACATTGTATTCCAGGCAGCATTTGCAATGATTACCTGTGGCATTATTGGTGGCTCATTGGCAGGACGTATGAAGTTTGGTCCATTTGTTGCCTTTATTGCAATTTGGGTATTATGCATTTATGCTCCGTTAGCTCATATGGTTTGGGGCGGCGAAGGATCCTTTATTGGTGATTATATTGGCGCTCTTGACTTTGCTGGTGGTGACGTTGTTCATATCAGTTCTGGTCTTACTGGTTTAGTACTCTGCCTCTTGCTTGGTAAGCGTAAGGAATTTGGTACGGTAAACCATCGTCCACACAATGTACCAATGGTTGTTTTAGGTGCAACACTTCTTTGGTTCGGTTGGTTCGGCTTCAATGGTGGTTCCGAATTCGCAGCAGACGGTATTGCCGCATTAGCAATTCTAAATACCGTAGTTGCTTCTGGCGCAGCAATGATTTCCTGGATGATTGTTGAGCGCATTAAGGTTGGAAAGCCAACTTTGGTTGGTGCTGCAACTGGTCTTGTGGCAGGTTTAGTTGTAATTACCCCTGCAGCTGGTTTTGTTGAGCCTTGGGCAGCGATTGTAATGGGCTTGATCGTTTCCCCAATTTGCTATTTTGCAATTTCGTTCGTTAAGGCAAAGCTCGGTTACGATGACGCATTGGACGCTTTTGGTTGTCACGCAGTAGGCGGTGTTGTCGGTGGTATCTTGACTGGTATCTTCTGTGTTCCTGAGTTGTCTTGGACCGATTTCGGTGGCTTAATTTATACCGGTGATGTAACCTTGTTGATTGCTCAGATTATTGGTATCGCAGTTACCGTAGTATTTGTAGCAATTGGTACCGCAATTATTGGCCTGATTCTCAAGGTTATCTTCAAGGGAAGCTTGCGTGTAAGCAAGGAAGAAGAGATGGCAGGTATGGACATGGCAAATCATTCCGAATCTGCATACCCAGCATTCAACGGTATGGACTAAGGAAAGGGGAACTAAATGAAGCGTATTGCAGCTGTTGTTCGTCCTGAAAAGCTCGAAGTATTAAAGGAAGCACTTTTCCAAGCAAATGTTTCAGGCATGACTATCTATCAGGTGTATGGCTGTGGAAACCAACATGGTTGGACCGAATATTTCCGTGGTTCTGAAGTATTTGTCAATATGGTTCAAAAGGTAAAGTTTGAAATCATAGTTGATGATGATCGCGTAGACGAAATTGTAGACATTATTGTTAATACTTCACGAACAGGAAATGTTGGCGACGGAAAAATCTTTATTTCTGATGTTGAGCGCGTGGTACGAATTCGCACAGGCGAAACTGACGGTCAGGCAGTTTAGTTAAAATAGCGTGTCAGAATAAACAAAACACATTTATTTAATGAAAGGGCTTCAAATAGAAGCCCTTTTTTATAGTGAAGTGGTATAGTGTTTAGTCATCAAAAAGAAGAAAGGAAACAAGATGACACGCAAGATTGCTATTTTTGACACCACCTTGCGCGATGGTGAACAGTCACCTGGCGCTTCTATGAATTCTGAAGAAAAACTAGTAATTACGCGTCAGCTACTTCGTTTGGGAGTAGATGTTATTGAAGCAGGTTTCCCAGTATCTTCTCCTGGTGACTTTAAGAGTGTTCAATCTATTGCGGATGAAGTAGGAGATCGTGCCATTGTATGTGCTCTTACTCGTGCTGTAGAGAAGGACATAGATTCTGCTGCTGATGCTTTGTCTAAATGTGCTCGTCCTCGTATTCACACCGGTATTGGCGTTTCTAACAGCCATATTTATGACAAGCTCCGCACTACTCCTGAAAAGATTCTCGAACGTGCGGTAAATGCAACCAAGTACGCAAAGAAGTACTGTGAAGACATTGAATTCTACTGCGAAGATGCTGGTCGTAGTGATTATGAATTTTTGGCTAAGGTATGTGAAGCAGTAATTGCTGCTGGTGCTACTGTAGTTAATATTCCTGATACAACTGGTTACTCTCTTCCTGATGAGTATGGCCGTCGAATTAAGTTCTTGATGGAAAATGTATCCAACATTGATAAGGCAACTATTTCTGTTCATTGCCATAACGACCTTGGTATGGCTACTGCTTTGTCCTTGGCTGGCGTTATGAATGGTGCAGGACAGATTGAATGTACTATCAATGGTTTGGGTGAGCGTGCTGGCAATACTGCTATGGAAGAAGTAGTAATGGCAATTAAGATGCATGGTGATGAACTTGATGCTCATACCGACATCAACACACGTGAATTTATCCGTGCTTCCAAGTTGGTATCTTCTATTACTGGCTTTGTTGTTCAGCCAAATAAAGCTATTGTTGGAGCAAACGCTTTTGCTCACTCTTCTGGTATCCATCAGGATGGTGTTATTAAAGCACGTACAACTTATGAGATTATCGACCCAGCTGAGGTTGGCGCTGGTCAGAGCTCAATTGTATTGTCTGCTCGTTCTGGTCGTGCTGCGCTTCGTCATCGTCTTGAGATTCTTGGATACAAGATTGAAGGTCAAGAATTTGAAGATCTTCATACTGCATTCTTGGATTTGGCAGACAAGAAGAAGGAAGTTTACGACGAAGATCTTGAGTCTCTTGTAGGTGAACAGGGACGTTCTCAGGAAGCAACTTATACCTTGAAGAGTGTTCAGATTTCTTGTGGTCAGCCACTTGTTCCTACCGCAACGGTAACTTTGGAAGATGCAAACGGTAACGAATTCGTTGCTTGCTCTGTTGGTACTGGCCCTGTTGATGCATTGTATAAGGCAGTTAATGAAATTGTTGACATTAACAATGACCTTACCGAGTTCTCTGTTCAGTCGGTAACTCGTGGTATTGATGCGTTGGGTGAAGTTACTATTCGTGTTACTGCTGAAGATGGTGAGATCTTTACCGGACGTGGCGCTGATGGTGACATCATTGTTTCCTCTGCTAAGGCATACCTCAACGCTTTGAATCGTCTTATTGCTAAGAAGCACTAAATAAGGATTAGCAAGTGTTTTGTCTTAACTGCGGAACGAAAGTAGAAGAAGAACATCAGGATGCTTGCGAAAACTGTGGCATGACGCTTGAGGAAATGCGTTTACGTATTGCGCGTGCTGAAGAAATGATTACGTACGCTGACACGGTTGGTCCTTCTGAAACGCAAAAGTTGCCACCCGTGTCTCAGCGTCACTATAAGGATTTGAAAGGCAATCCTCTCAATCCTTCCCAGAAAATAGATGTTGAGGCAGTCGTTTCTACTCCTGCAGGAGTAGATTTAAATGACCTGCCTCAAATTGCTTCTGAAGATCCGTACATCACTATGCCTATTCAGAAAATTGTTTCTCAAAAGGGCGATGTGGTTCTTGATTTGGATAATGAACTCCGTACGTACGTTCAACCTGTTGAGAAAAAATCCCACAAGCTTTCTGTTGCTATTGGCATAATTGTGTTATTAGTCGTAATTGCGGTGATGGGATATCTGCTTTTAACAAAATAGTCTTTGCATGAGGGCGGCTTGTTAGATTATTTCCGCAGGATTTCTTGATGATTTTTTCTCTACTAGATTATTTTTTTGAAACATGGTATAAATAGAGTGCTGTTTAGCAGTACATACTTTCGAAGTTTAAGGAAGTGGGTTTTACCCGCTTCTTTTGTTTGTTTATACCTATAGGAGGGGAGATGCTCGGAAAAAAAGAACAATTTCTTTTAGATTCCTTAACACCTAAGGCTGAAGCTGAAGGTATTGAAATTGTTACTATTGAGCTCATTGGTTCAAAAAAAGCACCCACTATTTGCGTATATATAGACTGCGAAGGTGGAGTAGGCTTTGACATACTTGCTCGATCACAAGTATGGATTAATGAGGTTATGGATGCTATTGATCCATTTCCTGGTCCGTATACCCTGCAAGTGTCATCTCCAGGACTTGATAGACCATTGCGTACTTTGGAACATTTCAAGCGTTTTGCAGGAGAAAAGGCTTTCCTTTCGTTAAGGGCTCCTCATCAGTCCCGTTCTAAATGGGAAGGACTACTAAAAGGTGTCGAAAACGAAAATGTTTTGTTAGAAGTTGATGGCATTGTTGAGGAAATCCCTCACAGCCAGATTAAAAAAGCACACGTAATTGCAACTATAGATTTTAATGCTTAGAAAGGACGAGTTGTGGCTACCTCCGAACTCATTGAAGCTCTTCAGGCTTTAGCTCACGAACATAAGATTGACGAATTCTATCTTATTGAACGCCTTGAGGCTTCTATTGCTAAAAGCTATCAGCACATCTTGGATCTTGAAAACGATGCTCGTTGCATTATTGATCGCAATACCGGGAAAATTTATGTGTACGAATTGGTTCCTGTTGGTGAGCCTGACGAAGAAACGGGCGAATATACCGAATTTGAAGAGGTTGACGTTACTCCAGAAGATGTAAGCCGTACCGCTGCGCAGAACGCAAAGAATGTAATTGGTTCTATTGTGCGCGAAGCAGGTCGTCAGTCAATATATGAGGAATTCTCTGATCGCGTAGGTGATTTGGTTACTGGTACTGTTCTTCAAGGAACTCCTGACTTTACTATTATCAAGATTCGTGATGGTGTAGAAGCTGAGCTCCCTCATTATGATCAGAAGCGTTATCCAGGCGAACGTAACGAACGCCCTCGCAATGAGCGCTATCGTCATAATCAGCGTATTAAGACTTTGATTGTTGATGTCCGTGATCCTAACTCTGATGCTCCTAAGACTCGTGGCGAGCATGCACGTCCATCAATTATTGTTTCTCGTACTCATCCTGACTTGATTCGTCGTTTGTTCGAGATTGAAGTTCCTGAAATCTATGACGGTTTGGTAGAGATTAAATCTATCGCTCGTGAACCAGGTGAGCGCTCTAAGATTGCAGTTGCTTCCCGCGAACCAAATCTTGATCCAGTTGGTGCCTGTGTAGGACCTAAGGGCTCTCGTGTGCGTATGGTTGTCGAAGGCCTTCGCAATGAACGTGTTGACGTTATCCAGTGGGACGAGAATCCTGCCGTATATGTTGCAAACGCATTGTCTCCTGCAAAAGTAACTCGTGTAGACATTGACGCAGAAAACAACTTTGCAACAATTGTTGTTCCTGACGATCAGCTTTCTCTTGCTATTGGTAAAGAAGGCCAGAATGCACGTCTTGCTGCTCGATTGACAGGATGGCATATTGATATTAAGTCACCTTCATTTCTAGACGATTCTCTTATTGATGAAGAAGAGATGGTAGAAGAGGATGTTTTTGAATTAGACGGCGAAGAAGAATTTTGCCACTACATTAATGAAGACGGAACTCGTTGTCGCAATCATGCTCGTCCAGGTTATAAATATTGCGGCATTCACGAGGAATTGGAAAACTAATCTAATGGGCGCTGTGATTAAAGAAAGAACATGTATTTGCTGCAGAAAAACTCTTACAAAGGGTTTACTTCTGCGCATTGTTCGCACGCCTGAAGGGAAAGTAAAATTTGACCCAACCAGTCGTGCTAATGGTCGCGGTGCCTATATTTGTAGCGTTGTGTGTCTTGAGAAAGCCATGAAAACTCATCGCTTAGATCAAGCTCTGCGCACAAAGATTTCAGATAACGATTATGAGTGTATTCAGAAAGAGATTTTGGATGCACTTAGTTGCGAGAATAATCGAGACGAGGAGTAAATATGGCCGGCATGCGTGTACATGAATTGGCAAAAGAATTTAACATGACCAGCAAAGAACTTTTGGTTCGTCTTGCTGACATGAAAATTCCTGCTAAAAGTCATGCCAGCATTTTGCAGGATGCTTATGTAGAGAAGGTTCGTAAAAACCTTGCTCCTGAGATAAATGCAAAAGCTGGAAAAATTGAAGACGAAGAATCTAAGAAGATTGCAGAGAAAGCTGCAGAAGAAAAAGCGCAAAAAGAAGCTGAAGCTGCTGAGCGTCGTGCTGCGGCAGATAAAGAGCGTCAGCTTCGCGAAAAAGAACGTGCGCGCAGAGAGTCTTCTGGTAAAAAACAGAAATATGCGGGACGTAAGCCAAAAAATGATGCTGAAGCAGTAGAGACAGAACCTAAGAAAAAGGTATCCTCGTCACCTTTCGAAAGTCTTGCGTCTCAAATTGAACGCGAGCAGGCTCGTGTTGCTCGTGAAAAGGCTGAAGCTGAAGAGCGTGCTCGTCAGGAAAAACGTGCTGCTGAAGTTGCTAAAAAACAGGCAGTTGAAGAAGCTCTTCATTCTCGTAACAAAAAGAACACCAAAACTGCTCAGAAGCAGGAGAAGAAGCCAGTTAAGGCTGCTCCAACTGTTAAGACAACTAACTTCTCTTCTCTTCTTGATCAAATTAATAATGAGCGTCAGCGTTTACAGAACGAAAAAGCTGAAGCTCAGAATCAGAATCAGAATCAGAACAATTCTCGTAAAAATAATCGCAACGAAAAGAAAAAAGGCAACAAGAAACAGCGTAAAGGCTTCGAACCTACTGTTCCAGAGTTAGAGCAGAACGTAAAAAGTGAAGATCGCTATGCTCAAATGGCGGTTAAAGCTGAAGAGCTTCAAAGGGATAAAGTTCTTGCTGAAGCACGTGCTGTTGTTGCTGCCGCAAAGTCTGATGGTGAAGGACGTCGTCGTAAGCGTAAGGAAAAGCGTGAGCAGGAAGCTCGTGAACGCGCAGAAATGGAAGCTTTGGAAAAGGGTTTAGATCCATCTTTGGTATTGGATGAGTCAGTTGTTCAAGTTCCTCAAAGCTCAACCGTTGCTCAATTTGCTGAATTATTAGAGGTATCTCCTAATGATGTAGTTAAGCGTTTGTTCTTACTCGGTTCTCCTTTAACCTTGACTCAGTCTATGTCCGACGAGCTTATTGAGCTTATTGCTGACGACATGGGCCGTAAGGTACGCGTAGTTTCTCCTGAGGAAGAATATGCGGTGGTATATAACGACACCGAAGATCAGTTGGTTCCTCGTCCTCCTGTTGTTACTGTTATGGGTCATGTAGACCATGGTAAAACCTCTTTACTTGACGCAATTCGTTCTACAGGTGTTGCATCAACTGAAGCAGGTGGTATTACCCAGCACATTGGTGCTTCGGTTGTAAATATTGATGGTAGACAAATCACCTTTATTGACACTCCAGGACATGAAGCATTTACCGCAATGCGTGCACGTGGTGCTCAAGTAACAGACGTTATTGTTTTGGTTGTTGCTGCTGATGACGGTGTTATGCCTCAAACTATTGAAGCAATTAACCATGCAAAAGCCGCTGATGTTCCTATTGTTGTTGCAGTTAATAAGATTGATAAGGCTGGAGCAACTCCTGATCGTGTTCGTCAAGAATTGACTGAACACGGCATTATTCCTGAAGAATGGGGCGGTTCCAATATGTTTGTTGACGTTTCTGCTCGTCAGAAGCTCAATATTGACGAATTGCTTGAGACTATTCTTCTTCAGGCAGATGTTTTGGAACTCAAAGCAAATCCTGATGCACTTGCTTCTGGTTTTGTTATTGAAGCTAACCTTGATAAGGGTCGTGGTCCGGTTGCTACTATTTTAGTAAACCGCGGTACTTTGCATCCTGGTGATGTGGTTGTTGCTGGTACCTCATATGGCCGTGTTCGTGCTCTTATTGATCCACGTGGTCGCAACGTAAAAGAGGCTCGTCCTGCAGATCCTGTTGAGATTCTTGGTCTCAATTCTGTTCCTACCGCAGGTGACGAATTTAGAGTATTTGAAGATGAACGTGATGCTCGCCGTTTGGCTGAGGAACGCGCACTGCGTGCTCGCTTGGCTAAGCAGGAAGCTCGTTCACATATGAGCTTAGACGATTTATTTGCTCGTGTTCAGGAAGGTCAGACTACCGATTTGAACCTTATTGTTAAGGCTGACGTTGGTGGCTCTATTGAAGCATTGCGTGATGCCTTTAATAAGATGGATCAGTCGGAAGTAAAGATCAATATTGTTCACTCTGCAGTTGGCGGTATTACTGAAACAGACGTAACTCTGGCAGCTGCTTCTGATGCAATTATTATTGGTTTTAACGTTCGTCCTACGGGTAAAACACGTGAGGTTGCTGAGCGCGAAAAAGTTGATATTCGTCTCTATCGTGTTATTTACCAGGCTATTGAAGACATTAATGCTGCTCGTGTTGGTTTGCTTTCTCCTGATATTGTTGAGAAAGATACTGGTATTGCAGAAGTCCGTGATACCTTCAAGGTTCCAAAAGTTGGTGTTATTGCTGGTTGCTATATTACCGAGGGCGAGATTTCTCGTGACGACAAGGTTCGAATTGTTCGTGATGGTACCGTTGTATATGAAGGTGAAATTGGTTCTTTGCGCCGCTTCAAGGATGACGTTAAGACTGTTGCACGTGGCTATGAGTGCGGTATTGGTATTTCTGGCTACCAGGACCTCAAGATTGGTGACACCATTGAAGGTTACCGCATCATTGAGGTAGAAAGAACTGAGTAATATGAAACAGAATTCATCTAGTCGTCGCGTAAATGAACAGGCTCGTGAAGTAATTGCAACTATCTTGCTTTTCGAGATTTCTGATCCTCGTTTAAGCCTCGTAACTATTACTGGTTGTGAAGTAAGCTTTGACAGAAGTTTCTGCAATGTGTACTACACAACTGATAAAAAGAAGTATGACGATACTGCTGCTGCATTTCAGGCAGCAGCGGGTCGCATTCGTTCGTTAATGGCAAAGAAGCTTTCCTGGAGAGTTGCTCCGGAACTTCGATTCATTCTTGATGAAACAGTTGACCAGGCAGAGCGTATTTCCGATGCGCTGGCAGCTGATGCGAAAAGGAATAATGCGTAATTTATGCTAACACCTCAATCAAATGTAACTTTAGCGGATATTGCTTCATGCATTCGTTCTCATAACAGCTTTGTTTTGTGCGGTCATGTAAATCCTGATGGAGACTGTCTTGGTTCTCAGGTAGCCATGGCCGCATTATTGCGTCTTCTTGGTAAAGAAGTGGTTTGTTTATTAGCAAAACCTAATCCTGTTGAAGTAAATCTTTCTTTCTTAATGGAGAAGGAACCTTTTGTTTTTGCTCAAGATTATCAAGGAGAACCAGACGTATTTATTGCGCTTGACGTGCCTTCTTTCGAACGTCTTGGTGATGCAGCTGCAATAGCAAAAAACACACCAGTGTCTCTCACTATTGATCATCATGCTTGCGATACACCTATGAGCCAAATGGTATATGTTGACCCTGATGCTCCTGCTTGTTGCTGTTTGGTGTGGGATTTGGCTAAAGAGCTTGATGCAATAGATCAAACTGTGGCTCTTGGAGCACTCACTGGTTTAATGACCGATACAGGAAGATTTGCTTATCAAAACACAACTCCTGAAGCCTTTGAGGCCGCAGCAGAAATGATGCGATATGGCGCTGATCCTTCACTTGTTTCTCGTGAGTTTTTCCAGAATAGAACGCTCGCTTCATATCAGCTCGAACAACGCATGCTTGAACGGTTGGTTTTGTGCGAAGATGGAGCATTTGCATATTCGTATTTATCTCAACAGGATTTTCAAGACTTAAATGCTATTAAGGGGGATGCTGAAATTCTTATTGATGAGCTCCGTTCGATTGCTGGCGTTCGCATTGCTCTTATTTTGAAAGAAAATGAAGAAGGAAAAACTCGAGGAAGTCTTCGTGCGAAAGATGATTCCGATGTAGCGCAAATTGCGCGTATCTTTAATGGTGGTGGTCATAGGGCGGCTGCTGGTTTTACTTTCGAAGGAAGTCTTGAACAAGCGCTTGTGGATGTTCCTGCCTTAGTGAAAAAGATGCTCTTTTAGGAGTTGATATGGCAAAAGGAAAATATTCAGGATATTCTCGCGTTGTTGCAGTTTATAAGCCAGTTGGTATGACTTCGCATGATGTTGTTTCACGGTGTAGGCGAATTTTCGGCGAGAAACGCGTTGGCCATGGGGGAACGCTTGACCCTCTTGCTTCAGGTGTTTTGCTTGTGTGTATAGGCCCTGCTACGCGCTTGAATCCTTACTTAACTGATTGCGATAAGAGTTATCGAATGGGTGTTTTGTTTGGAACCTCAACTACGACCGATGACAGTGAAGGGGAGATACTTATCACCGCTTCTGTTTCACCAAATTGTAAGTCTATTGATTTTGCGCAGTCATATATTGAAGGTTTAGTAGGAGACCATAGTCAAGTTCCGCCTGTTTATTCTGCCATTAAAGTGAATGGTCAAAAATCGTATGCGGCAGCACGTAAGGGAAATATCATTGACCTTGCACCGCGTGAGTTTTCCATTTACTCTTCAAAACTAAATGAAGTCACCGTTTTTGATCCAGGCTCAATCGTTGCTACTCGTTGCAGTGAACAAAATCCTGTTGAGTGGGATGTTGAAATGGCTGTATCTAAAGGAACGTATATGCGTGCAATTGCGCGTGACATAGGTAAAGAGCTCCATTCGGCTGCACATGTATCATTTTTAGAGCGAACCCGTATTGGAAATATTGCTTTAGAAGAATGTGTTACCTTAGAAGAGCTGGAAAAAGATTTTTCGCATGCAGTCATTGACCCTCTTCGATTAATCGGCTGCAGATTTGCCTTCTTAAACGAGCATGAAGAAAAGCTTTCAAATGGCGCTTCCATACCTGCTCATCTTGTCTCGTTAAACTATCCCGTTAAGGATGATATGTTCGATGCTGAATGCTGCGTATCGTCGGTATTTCCATCGAAGGAAGAACCAGAAAACCACGAGCTCGTTGCTTTTTTGGTTCGAAGTAAACTAAAAGCGCTTTATCGTTTCGATAAAGAGAAAAACGTGTATAAACCACAGTGTGTATTTGCAATAGGAGTTGAACGTGGTTCAGGTATATAAAGTAAACGACTCTTTTAATTTCAGTCTTTTTGAAAATGCTTCCTGTGCATTTGGAGTATTTGATGGTGTTCATCAGGGCCATCAGTACTTATTGCAGTGCGCACAGGAAACTGCTCGTATATGTGGCGGTTTAAGTATTGCACTTACGTTTGATATTGATCCTGATGAAGTCTTTCATGCTGACAGATTGAAAAAGTTAATGTCCAACGAAGAACGCCTCAAAGCGCTTTCCGAAAGCGGCGTTGATGCTGTTGTTGCTCTTGAGTTTAATAGAGAATTTGCGGCACTCTCACCTATGGATTTTCTTGAAAAGACATTTAATGGTCACATTCCGGCTTTTCTTCATGTTGGGCTCGATTTTCACTTTGGAGCCTTTGCTAAAGGAAGCGTTGCTGAGTTAGGAGAATGGGGTGCTCGCGTTGGTACCCATATCAATGCGCACAATCTCAAGGCGCTTGGTAGTAGGCCAATTACCGCAACGCGTATTAGAAACCTGCTTGCTGAACATGCGCTTGCTGAAGCAAAGGAATTATTAGGAAAACCTTATATTCTTACCGGCAATGTTGTGAAAGGACGTGGCGAAGGGGGAGATATGGGCTTTAAAACTGCCAATATTGTTACGCCTCCTAATAGACAAGTTCTTTCCGAAGGCGTGTATTCAGCATATGTGTATGTTGATGGAAAGAAGTACAAAGCAGCCGTTTCGGTAGGGGTATCACCTGTTTTTGAGGATAGAACTAATGCAACGTGCGAGGCTCATATTCTTGATTTCTCCGGTGACATTTATGGCGATGAAATTGCGGTAGAGTTTGTTGAATATTTGCGCCCAATGATTAAGTTTGAGTCTACCGAAGAGCTTATTCGTACGGTAATGGGCAATATTGAGTACGTAAGAAATACGCTCAAACTCTAGCATAGTCAAATTCTTTAAGTGGTGTAAAAAGGTACTCCTCTTTCTGGATAGTGAAAAAGAATGAATGCGTTCAAAAAGAAATCTTCTCGCTGACCAGAAAGGGGAGATTTTGTGTGCATATTTCCTGTAATTCAGGGTAAAATGTCAATTTGTTTGCGTATGCCCGTACGCATTTTAATTTAGGTTTTATTTAAGTTTCGATAAAGGAGGAAACTGTGACTCTTCAAGTCGCTTGGATGGCTCCTGTATGTGCCGTAATCGGCATTGTTATGGCAGCTTATCTTGGCTCTTGGGTCCTTCGCCAGGATCCAGGTCCCGACAAGATGAACAACATTTCTCTCAAGATTCAGCAGGGTGCAAAGGCTTTCTTGCTTTCTGAGTATAAGTTGCTCATCATCTTTATGATTGTAGTTGCCGTAATTATGGCAGTTGCCCTTTCACCAATTACCGCTCTTGCTTTTGTGACTGGCGGTGTTCTTTCTGCTGCAGCTGGTTATGTTGGTATGCATGTTGCAACTCGTGCAAACACTCGTACCGCTTTTGCTGCTGAGGATTCTGTTGCACGCGCTTTGAACATTAGCTTCAAGTCTGGTTTGACTATGGGTCTTTGCGTGGCCTCTTTTGCTTTGCTTGGCTTGTCTCTCTGGCTCATCCTCTTGGTATTTGGCATTGATATTGTTGATATGGCACTTATGCATGAGCACATTGGTATGGTTGAAGGTTTTGCAACCGGTGCTTCTGCAGTAGCACTTTTTGCTCGTGTTGGTGGCGGTATTTACACTAAGGCTGCTGACGTTGGTGCTGACCTTGTAGGTAAGGTAGAAGCAGGCATTCCTGAAGACGACCCTCGTAACCCTGCAACTATTGCTGACAACGTTGGTGACAACGTAGGCGACGTTGCTGGTATGGGTGCTGACTTGTTTGAGTCTTATACAGGCTCCATTCTCGCTCCTACCATTTTGGCAGTAACTTTCGGTGCTTTGGGTGGCTACTTTGCAACTCAGGACTTAATCTGGGCAATCGTAACTCCTGTTTGCATTGCTGCTTGCGGTATTATCACTTCTATTATTGGTCTTGCTGCTGTTCGCACTAAAGAAGGTGCTGACCTTCACAAAGCATTAAACCGTGGTACTTATCTTGCTGCAGGTATTGAGATTTTGGTAATTTTGGGCATCTTCTTACTTTGGAACTCTCAGTCTGTAGAAGCTCAGCCAATCTTCCTCTTCGGTTCCGTACTTTCTGGTCTTATTGCTGGTCTTGCTATTGGCAAGATTACCGAGTACTTTACTTCCGACAAAAATAAGCCTGTTCATAATATTGCTGAATCCGCTGAGACCGGTGCAGCAACCGTTATGATTGAAGGTCTTGGCACTGGTATGCTTTCTACCATTGCTCCTATTGTTTTGGTTGCTATTGCAATCATTCTTGCTTATACCTTTGGTAACCTTGCATTCCCAATGGCATCTGCACAGAATGGTATTGCGGTAGGTTTGTTCGGTGTTGGTCTTGCTGCAACTGGTATGCTTTCCAATACTGCTATTACTATTGGTGTTGACGCATACGGTCCTGTAGCTGACAACGCTGGTGGTATTGCTGAGATGGCTGGCCTTCCTGAGGAAGTTCGCGATCGTACCGACGCTCTTGACGCAGTAGGTAACACCACTGCTGCTATTGCAAAGGGCTTTGCGATTTCTTCTGCTGGTCTTTCTGCAATTTCTTTGTTTGTTTCTTATCAGGCAACCATGAGCCATACTCTTCCTGGTTTTGAACTTACCCTAACCGATCCTTTGATTGTTGCCGGTATCTTCTTGGGTGCTTGTATGCCATTTATGTTTGCTGCACTTACTATGGGTGCTGTTTCCCGTGCTGCACACGCAATGGTTGAAGAAGTACGTCGTCAGTTCCGTGAGATCAAGGGCATCATGGAATATGAAGCAGAACCTGAGTACGATAAGTGCGTAGCAATTTCTACCTCTTCTGCTTTGAAGGAAATGATGATTCCTGGCATTATTTCTATTGTTGTTCCTGTTGCTATTGGTTGCTTTAATCCTGCTATGCTTGGTGGCTTCCTTGCTGGTGCTGTTGCAACTGGTATGCTCATGGCTATCTTTATGTCTAATGCTGGTGGCGCTTGGGACAACGCAAAGAAGTATATTGAGCAGGGCAATCATGGTGGTAAGGGCTCTGACGCTCACAAGGCTGCTGTTGTTGGTGACACCGTTGGTGACCCATTCAAGGATACTTCTGGTCCATCCATGAACATTTTAATTAACTTGATGACCATCGTTTCTTTGACCTTCTCTCCTCTCTTTATTATGATTCAGACTTTGCTCTAATAAAGACGAGTAGATAGCGTAATAAAGGCTGGTTCACATGTGTGGACCAGCCTTTTTGTATTGGTGATGTTTGGGTAGGGTTATGTCGAAAGCTTCAGCTTATATCTCATACACGAAAGAAACAATCATCGCTTTTCAATTAGAACAAAAGCTTCTCTATTTCTTTTTTTGGAAGCTCTATTCCAAACCAAAGCTCTTCAGCAAGTGCAGCTTGATTTAAGAGTAGTGTAAGTCCACCAATGGTCCTACATCCTTTTATTTGCGCTTGTTGTAATAGTTTAGTATCACGGGGATTATATATAGTATCTAACACCAACAAATCTTTATGAAGAGCCTCAAGAGGAATAGGACTTTCGTTTATGAGAGGTTCTGCTCCAATGCGAGTTGCATTACAAAATACGTTTGCGCGTGTGAGTAGTTCTATGCATAAAGTGGAATTAGATAAATCGTAAACGGAAATTGGGCAGTGTGTTTCTTGTGATATTAAATCATAGAAGCTTACTGCCTTGGGGTAATTATCTGGAGAAGTTAAAACTAAGATTTCCTGTGCACCTTCGGTGGCAGCTTGAACAATATAGGCAGGCCCTTCTGCTCCGATATCTGCTACTGCAATACAAGAGCTTTCTAGTGATATACCCGCATCGAAAAGTGTTTTTGTGAAACTTAAGCCATCGGTATTATAGCCATATGAATACCCGTCTTTAAAGCATACGGTATTAACTGATTGCATTAACTGTGCAGAAGTATCAATGATATCTAAATATTGGCAGACACTTTGCTTTAGAGGAACAGTAACGTTACATCCCTGAGCTCCAAGCGCACCTAAGCCTTTAAGTGCGTTTTCGAGCGATTCTTCCGTAACGTCAAACGCTAAATATATTGCGTCCTTTTCGCTCATATGAAAAACCGCATTGTGAAGAGTGGGGGATAAGGAGGCTTGTACGGGAGAACCAATAAGTCCCACGAGCTGTGTGGTTGCAGTAACATTGTTTGCCATAAAGGCTCCTTACTCTCTTCTTCCTATTTTTCAATCTTTCCAGTGAGTTGCTCCAGGCGCCTCAATATCAAAACAAGCGAGAATCTTGGCCACAATGTGGTATTCCATCTCTTCTAGCGTTGAAGGTTTTAGGTAATATGAGAAAACAGGAGGGACGATATGTACTTCGGGAAGCGTTGAAAGAAATTCCATATTACGCAGATGAATAGGGCTAAGTGGAGACTCTCTAGGCACTAAAACTAGAGGTCGTTTTTGCTTAATCGTGACATCTGCTGCGCGTAAGAGAAGATTATCACTATATCCCGAAGCAACTCCTGCAAGAGTTTTCATACTACAGGGAATAATAATCATGCCATCAGTGCAAAAGGTTCCACTTGCTGGTGCTTCACCTAAGTTGGTAACGTCATACACTTTATGTGCGTAGCATGCAATTTCTGAAAAAGGAGCATCGGTTTCATAGGTACACGTTACCTCTGCTCCTTTAGTTGCTATAAGATGTATTTCAATTTCAGGAATCAAAGAGAGGGTTTCAAGTAAGCGTTTTGCTAAAGGCGTACCACTTGCACCACTTATTCCTACAATGATTCTCTTTTTCTTTGATTCCATTATTTATCCTCTTTATTCCTGATAATCAGGTACCCATTTTCGTGGGTCGAGTTCCATAAACTTACAACGTTCGAAGCGCTTTTTCTGATCAAAAGGAACAGTGCAGTCAAAGATTGTTTTGCAGGCAATACCTTGATCCTTAATGCTAGGCGACATTGCAGGATTATTAGAAGGGTCAAGAGGATGACAGCGAACGCCAGGAATGGTGATAATGTCGGCATCTCCTTGGAAGCGAGTATTCATTGCCCAAAGGACATCGTTCATATCAAACGGATCAACATCTTCATCAACAATAAAGATGTGTTTTAATTCGCTAAACGCAGAGAAGGCAAGAAGAGCCATTTGGCGTTGTCTTCCTTCATCGCTTGGAATAGCCTTACGAACCTGCAGTACTGCCATATACTTGCCGCCACCAGCTGAGGCGCAATATACATTACAAAGCTTTCCAGGCATTGCTTTTTCGACCATCTGAATAATGCTTGCTTCAGTTGGAATTCCAGCCATGCTTACATGCTCTTCGGAAGGGCCGATACAGGTTTGCATGATAGGATTTGTTCGTGTGGTAACCGCTTTTACTTTAATAATTGGAAGAGAAGGATTGGCTGGACCGGTATATCCTGGGAACTCAGGCATTGCTTTACCAGAGTGAGTGTTTTGATCTTCGGCAACACGTTTTCCTGGAATGAGCTCACCTTCAATAACGTATTCTGCGTGAGCAATGCAGCGCTCGTTAATAGTAAGGCATTGAGCTAGTTCGACAGGTTTGTTGCGAAGAGCACCTGCCACATTTAACTCATCGTATCCGAGAGGTGTCGTTGGAGGCTCAAAACAGGTAGCCAATTCGATTGCAGGGTCAACACCAATGCTAATTGAAATTGGAAGACTTTGACCTAAAGCTTCTGCTTTTTCGTAAAACGCACCAATATGACGGGCTCCAGGAACCATATAGATTGAAATCTCATCGGGTCCTTGTAAGCAAAGACGATGGATAGTGACGTCTGAAACGCCGGTTTCTGGGTCACTCGCGTACGCCATGCCTAAGGTAATGTATGGGCCGGCATCTTCAGGGGTATTTGTAGGGGCAGGAACGAGTTTTCGAACATCAAAACCTTCTTCGGTTGCTAGATGAACTACTTCTTGGCAAAGTGCTTTGTCTTTATCAACTACAACAGGTTTAATTGGATTTAAAACCGCTTCGTTAAGAAGAAAGCCAAGCTTTTTTGGATCTGCGTTTAGGAATTGCGCTACACGTTGTCTGCTTGCCAAGAGGCCAATTGCAATTCGTGCGTCTGGATGGCCTTTGATAGTGTTAAAAACCATTGCAGGACCAATTTTTGTAGGGCGCTTAACGGTTCCTCCTGAGCCAATATAACGGTACACGCCACATAATTCTGCGTGAGGATCAACTTCAACATCTGTTTCAATAAGTTGACCTGGCGTTTTGCGTAGCAGGTCAAGAGCGCTTCGTAAGTCAAAAACCTCATTCATGGTCAGGTCCTTCCTCAAGAACAGCAACGATTTTGTTAAATATTTGGTCTCTCATGTGAATGAGAGAGGTGATTTCTTCGTAAGTGGCATCATCGGTATGAATACCGCAGGTGCACGAAACGGTGCAGTTGAATTCTTTTGCAAGTTGATCAGCAATAGGGAGTGCGAATACATCGTCTTTGTGACCAAGACAATTAATTACCGAATGGGTAGCACTAATTCCTTTATTTTTAAGCGAAGGGCGTGCTTGAGAAAGGATTGCGCATCCAATATGAGGGACACTTCCTCCGGTAATAATTAATGAAATATCGTTTCCAATCCGAGTAACAGAAACGGTAAGGGGAAAGGTAGGATGGTTGATTTTAAAATCCATAGATACTCCTTTCAGCACTTGCTCCTATTTTATTGTATTTAGTTGATAAAATATCTCGCAAATGAAAACTTGCTATACTAAAAGCGATAAAGCAAAATACCTTCTCTTCGTATAATTCAGGAGTTTTTCTAGCATATGGCACTTTTTTCAGAGGAAGATATTAAGAAAGTTCGCGCAGCAAATGATTTAGTCGAACTCTTTTCTGAGCGTACTCAAGTAAGGAGAAGAGGCAAGGACTTTTGGTGCTGTTGTCCTTTTCATCAAGAAAAAACTCCTTCTTGTAAGATTGACGCCACAACCCAAACGTGGCATTGCTTTGGCTGTCACGAGGGTGGAGACATTATTTCGTATGTGCAAAAAATTGACGATATCGGGTTTGTTGATGCGGTAAAACTTTTGGCCGACCGTGCTCATATAGAGCTTGAGACTACGCAAAACGTAACGCGTAGCTTGTCAAAGAAATCTCGTTTAAAGGAGCTTTGTAGAGAAACAGGTAATTTCTATCATATGCTTCTTAAGCGTTCTCCTGAACAGGGCGCTGTACAAGCAAGAGAATATCTTGCGCAACGTAAGTTAAATGGATCAATTCCAGATAAGTGGAATCTTGGTTATGCTCCGGGAAGAATGCAACTTGTTACTCATTTGAGGTCTTATGGTTTTACTGATCAAGAAATGATTGAGGCAAATGTTGCTGTTCATGCTAAGAATGGCAGAGGCGTATCGGATCGTTTTTATGAGCGCGTAATGTTTCCTATTAGAGATGTGCGGGGTGATACTATTGCGTTTGGTGGCCGCATTATTTCTCATGACAAATCATTAAAAACAGCAAAGTATCTCAATACGTCAGAAACGCCACTTTTTCATAAATCTGAAGTTCTTTACGGCCTTGATTTTGCAAAAAAATCCATGGCGTCAACAGGTGTTGTTATGGTGGTTGAAGGATATACCGATGTTATTGCTATGCATGAAGCGGGCATTACTAATACCGTTGCTACGCTTGGTACTGCTCTTACCCGCCAGCATATTCGCATCCTTTCGCATCATGCAAAAGAGAGAATAGTGTATTTGTTTGATGGCGATGAGGCGGGTCAAAGAGCATGCGAGCGCGCGTTGGAGTTTATCGACGATTCAATTACGCCAGAACACTCATCAGGCAATGCAGATTTGTATGCGTTAACTCTTCCGCAAAATCTTGACCCGTGTGAATATCTTGAAACATACGGTGCCGATGCGATGAGAGAGCTACTTACTCAAGCGGTGCCTCTCATTAAGTTTGGTATTGATAGAAAAATTGCAAGCTATGATCTTTTTTCGCCAGAGGGGCAGGGAAAAGCAGTTGTTGCAGCACTTCAAATTCTTGCACCAATCAAAGATTCATTGCTTGCACAAAACTATGCGGTGTATATTGCTAGCAAAACTCAAATGCAAGAAAGTGCAGTTCTTGCTCAGCTGTCTCGCCTGAAAGCGCCTTTAAAGGCAAAGGATTCTTACCAAACATCCAAACCGGCGCCAGTGCTGCAAAAAAATACGCGTCAGTTAAGTGCGGCCGAAAAGAATCGTTTAAAAAATGAACGTGAATTCCTTTCCCTTTGTGCGCAGAATCCTGCAATGATTGGTGATTTCGCAAACGAATTAGGTCAAACAAATTGGCACGAACAAATACATAGGAATTTGGCAGATATTCTTCTTGATGTGTGTGTTGAAAAACCAAATGCAACGGTTGCAGAGGTGCTCGATTATGCTCAGCAGCGCAACCCTTATGCAATGAAAGTTTTAACTGCTGCTATAACTGGTGACTGCCATTCTGCTTATGATTATTTGCGTTTTATTGCTGATGAGCTCTCAATTGGAGATTTGTCGGATACTATTACCACAATGAGATTATCATTAAAGAATAATGATTCAATGACGGAAGAGGAACGAGATTGGTACTTCCAATCTATTGTTGCCCTTCAAGAAAATCTACGTAATCTTCGTGCTCGTCACGATTTAACAGAATAAGGATGTGTATATGAGACCTTTTAAAATGGTAACTTCTCCAGACCCAATTCTTCGACAAGTTTGCGAGCCTTGTGAGGTAGGAGATAAATCACTTAAGAAAATTGCAGAACGCATGGCAGTTACTATGTACAAGAATTATGGCTGCGGTATTGCTGCTCCTCAAGTGGGTATTTCAAAGCGCTTGGTGGTAATTGACTGCGGTGATCCAGAAGATGATCCAGATCCAATGTTTTTAGTTAATCCTGAAATCGTGGAATTAAAAGGGGAACCTGAAGTAGGTATGGAAGGTTGTCTATCTCTTCCTGGAATCCAGATTCCAATTGTTCGTCATCCCATTGCAAAAGTTCGCTTCTATGATCTTGAGGGTAATGAGCATATTGTTGAATCTGACGGTTTGCTTGGAAGATGTTTTCAGCATGAAATTGACCACTTGGATGGAAAAACGCTTTTCGAATCGTGTGCACCAATGGACCGCATAAAGGCACTTAAGGATTATCAGATTGCTCTTGCAAATGGAGCAGTACCAGGAGATGTTGAATAGGATCGTATTATGCGTGTAGTATTTATGGGAACGCCTTCATTTTCGGCTACGATTCTCTCCTATCTCTCCGAACAGCATGAAGTGGTAGGAGTTTTTACTCGACCAGATACGGTTCGCTCACGTGGAAAAAAATTACTTCCTTCACCTGTTAAGGAAGTTTCGCTTAACCTAGGCATACCCGTGTATGAATGTACTTCTTTTGCTAAAGACTCGGAAGCTTTTAACGCGTTAAAAGCTCTAAACCCTGAGGTAGTTGTTGTTGCTGCATTTAGTGTTTTGCTGCCAAAAAGTGTCTTAGATCTTCCGAAATATGGCTGTGTTAATGTGCATGCGTCCTTGCTTCCTCGTTGGCGTGGTGCAGCTCCTGTTGAAAGAGCAATTCTTGCTGGCGACAGGCAGGCTGGCGTTTGCATTATGAAAATGGAAGAGGGGCTTGATACGGGAGATTACTGTATTGAGCGTTCCTGTGATATTGGGTCTTTTACCGCAGAAGAGCTCACTTCGGAATTGGCAGAACTTGGCTCTCAGGCTTTGTTGACGTGTTTGGAGCATCTTGAATTGGGAGCTTCTCTCTGGATAAAGCAAGACGAGAATAAGGTTACTTACGCTTCCAAAATTGAAAAAGGCGAGCTTGATATAGATCCATCGTATAAAGGAAAGTTCGCACAAGCATGTGTTCAAGCTTCAAGTGAAAGTCATCCTTGTCGTTGTTTTTTAGCGGGTAAGGAAGTAGCTCTTATCAAAACCAGGCTGTGCGACGAAGCTGATGAAGCAATAACCGCAACAATTGCCCCTGGGGAGGTAGTGTTTGCCGCAAAGTGTTTGTACATTGGTCTTTCTCAGGGAGTTCTTGAAGTACTCTTGTTAAAGCCAAGTGGGAAGAAAGTTATGGATGGTAAGTCTTTTGCGGCAGGAATTCAAGGAATAAAGAACGGCGGATTTACGTGGGAAGGTATTAATGGCTAACTTGAAAAGATCTCAAAACTTAGAAGCGAGATCTTCAAAACGACGTCCAAAATCGAGTGCTTCCTTAGCAAGTCCTGCGCGCATATGTGCCTATGAGATTCTTTTAGCTATGAGGGCTAATAATAAGTATTTATCTCGAGTTGCTCCGAAAATTCTTTCTTCGTTTATGCTTTCGGCTGAAGATAAAGCGTTTGCAATTCTTTTAACAAGAGGTGTGGTATCTACCAGCGGTTCTTTAGACGAACTAATTAATTCAGTTCTCAATAACCCAAGTGATGTACAAGATGATATTCGTCAAGCGCTTCGTATAGGCGCTTACGAATTGTTCTTCCTAAAAAAAGAAGCATACGCAGTTGTTGATCAGACGGTTGAGTTAGTGCGCTACGCTTCACCACGTGCTGCCCGATTGGGAAATTTTGTTATGAGAAGGCTAAGTAATCAGCTTTCTTTATTTCCTTATGGAAATCCGGAAAAATCTCTTAAAGCTGCTTCGTTATTGCAGGGCTTTCCTGAGTGGCTTGCTTTTCAGCTTGAAAAAGATATGGGACACAATCAAGTCCGTACTTTCATGGCCTATTCAAATAACCAAGCTCCTGTGTTTTTTACCTTTAATGAAAACAGGGTTGCTGCACAAAAAGCACAAGAGGCCCTTATTAATAAGGGAATTGAATTTACTCAGTTTTCAGCAAGCTTTCTAAAAGGAGCGGTTCAAACCGCGGGCACTCTCGTGCCACCAATTTACCTTCTTTCGAAGCCTTCTTTTGTTAGTCATCCTCTATTCTCGGGACTAGTTGATGAGGGTGGAATTATAATTTCAGACGCTTCTGCTCAATATATTGCCTCACTTGCACTTCCATTACAAAAACCAGAACGCTTTTTAGAGGTTGGTGCAGGAAACGGTACAAAAACCCTTCTTCTTCAGAATGCTGCTAAGAAGAAATATGGAGAGCAGATAAAGCTTACGCCGGTTGAAATAAATGAATCTAAAGCCGAGATTTTGAAACAGAGAATGAAACGCTCTCATGTTCAGTATGAAGATGTGCTGGTAAGTGATGGCGCTGCACTCACCAAAGAGAACGTGGGTCTTTTCGATGCGGTCTTTATTGATGCTCCTTGTACTGGGGTTGGTACTTTACGAAGGCATCCTGAGATTCGCTGGCGTCTTTCAAAAGAAGACTCGCAAGTTTTATCTGAGATCAACTTTAATCTTCTATATGCAGAAGCACAGCTTGTAGCTCCTTGTGGAAGACTTACGTACGCAACATGTACTCCTTTATGCAAGGAAAATGAAGAGGTTATTGTACGCTTCCTTAACACTGAAATTGGAAAACAGTTTACCCTTGTTCCTTCAGGAATAGCAGGGGAGCCATTTTTTCATAGCCCACTTAGTGAAAACGTTGATATTCACTTTGCTTGTGTATTAGAGCGAAAAGCTAATTAACCTAGATTTCACATTTGTTGCGTAGACCTGTTGGTAAGCCAGGTCTATAATAATGGTGTCCTTTAATGGCGGTACAGAGAGACCGATAAGGTAAATACTATGAGATTACAGAATCGTAAAAGGCAACTTCAAACTGTGTTCTATTCGGTTTGTTCCTTTATGACTTCTAGTAATGTCTGCTATATCTATTTGCATTGATGAGCCCTCTGTATTGTGGGCTTTTTTTGTGCCTGCAATACCTAGAATCTCATATAGTGCTTTAGCTTATTTGGATTGGAATCTAGATAAAATCTTTTGCCTTAGGTTGAGTTGTATTAAATAAACAACGTTCTTTTATGTACCGACACTCGGAATAGGGAAGAGGTGTTTATGAAGGATAAAAGACACGACGAAACCACGGTTATGGACGGTTCTGAGATTCATAGAACTCTTGTCCGCGTTGCTCATCAGATTCTTGAGCAAAACAAAGGCTGTGAAGATCTTTGTTTAATTGGAATTGTTACCCGTGGAGATTTATTAGCAAAGCGTCTTGCCGAGATAATCAAAGATATTGAAGGGATTGAGCTTCCTGTTGGTTCCCTTGATATTAGTTTTTACCGGGATGATGCGCTATCTCATCTCGATCCTTCTGTGCAAGGAACTGATATTTTATTTTCGCTTAACAATAAAACCGTTGTTCTGGTAGATGATGTGTTGTATACCGGTCGTACAATTCGAGCGGCCCTTGATGCCTTAATGGATTTTGGCCGTCCTGCCAGAATCCAATTAGCAGTTCTTGTAGATCGAGGCCATCGAGAGCTTCCTATACGTGCTGATTACGTGGGAAAAAATGTTCCTTCTTCTACAAATGAAAGCGTTCGTCTTTATTTGGAGGAAGTTGACGGTGAATCCTCGGTAAGAATTAAGCGAATGGAACCTGGTCAGCATGTAGGTTCTGCTCCACTGCAAGGAGGTCTCAATGTTTAACCATAAACACTTACTTTCTATAGATGATCTATTAGCTGAAGATATCATGACTATCCTCAATCAAGCTAAGGTGTTTGAGGATGTGAACTATCGTCCTATTAAAAAGGTTCCTGCTTGTAGGGGAAAGACTGTTTGTAATTTATTTTTGGAGCCTTCAACTCGAACCAAAGGTTCGTTTGAGCTAGCTGAAAAACGTCTTTCATGTGATTCTTTTAGTGCTGGAGGTAGTTCCTCTTCAACGGTAAAGGGTGAAAGCTTAATTGATACCGTAAAGACCCTTGAATCAATGAAGGTGGACATGTTTATTGTCCGTCATAAATATGCCGGTGCTCCAAATATTGTTGCAGAGAACACAAACGTATCTGTTATTGATGCGGGTGATGGAAAACATCAGCATCCAACTCAAGCATTGTTAGATTTGTATACCATTTGGAAGGCTAAGGGTTCCTTCGAAGGTTTAAATGTGGGTATTGTAGGAGACATTGCTCATTCTCGCGTTTGCGGATCTCTTATACCTGCTTTGAAAAAGGTTGGTGCAAAAGTTACTCTAATTGCTCCGGCAACACTTCTTCCTGCCAGACCAGATGTTTTAGGTGCAGACATAGTAACTCCACATTTAGACGAAGTGTTGCCTGATTTAGATGTCGTGTATATGCTTCGTGTTCAAATGGAGCGTTTGGAAGGGGCTCCATTCCCATCATTGCGTGAATACCATCTTTTGTATGGTCTTACCCAGGAACGCGAACCTCTTATGAAAAAGGATGCCATTATTTGTCATCCTGGCCCTATTAATCGAGGGGTTGAATTAGACAGCTATATGGCAGATGGCAAGCGATCGGTCATTTTAGACCAGGTGTTTGCTGGTGTTTGTGTTCGTATGGCAGTTATTTATTTGTTATTAGGGGGCTCAAATGAATAAGACTCTTATTAAAAATGTACGTGTTGTTGATCCAGCAGAAAATCTTGATCAGATTGCTGATGTTTTAATTGCTGATGGCGTAATTGATACGCTCGGCCAGAATCTTAATGCACCAGATGCGGAAGTATTAGATCGTACAGGCTGTGTTTTAGTTCCAGGTTTAGTGGATATTCATGTTCACTTCCGTGATCCAGGTCAAGAACATAAAGAAACTATCGAATCTGGCTCTGCAGCAGCAGCTCATGGTGGTTTTACGGGCGTATGCACTATGCCTAACACGAGCCCTACAACAGACAATGCAGCAACTATTGACTATGTGCTTGCAAAGGCTCGTCAGGCGAATCATTGCCGCGTTTATCCATCAGGTGCGTGCACTAAAGGGCTTAAGGGAGAAGCTCTTTCAGAAATGGGAGATATGGTTGCCCATGGTGCCGTTGCTTTTACTGATGATGGAAGAGGTATTCAGGACGCAGGAACTATGCGTCGTGTTATGGACTACGCAAAAATGTTCGACAAAGTGGTTATGAGCCATTGCCAAGATGAGAGCCTTGTTGGTCCTGGTCAGGTAAATGAAGGTGTCGTATCTACTCGCTTAGGATTGGCAGGGTGGCCTGGTGCAGGAGAAGAAATCCAAATTCAGCGCGATATTGCTATCTCTGAATTAACGGGATGCCCTATTCATATTCAGCATATCACTACCGCCAGGGGTGTTGAAATTGTAAGGGAAGGAAAGGAAAGAGGAGTTAAGGTTACTTGTGAAGTTACTCCTCATCATCTTATTTTTACCGAAGACGATATTGATACTACCTATAACACCAGTTTAAAAATGAATCCACCTTTGCGCACTGTTGAAGATAAACAGGCTCTTATTCAAGCAGTAGTAGATGGCACTATTGACTGTATTGTTACCGATCACGCACCTCATGCAGCTCATGAAAAATCACGCGAATTTGAACTTGCGCCATTTGGTATGACTGGTCTTGAAACTTCCTTGGCATCAGTACTGACGTATTTGGTTGAACCTGGTTTTATTGACTACAACCGTCTTGTTGAATTAATGGCAATCAAGCCACGAGAGATTTTGCGCCTTGATCCCGTAAGCATTAAACCAGGAAGCGTTGCGGATATAACAGTCTTTAATCCTGATATCGAGTGGCAGGTTACTGCAGAAGATATGTATTCAAAATCAAAGAACAGCGGATTTTTAGGAATGACACTTAAAGGTCGTGCGGTGGATGTCTTTGTTGATGGACAAGCAACCTTGAAAGAAGGGAAAGTAGTTGAGTAGTAGCGAATCAAGTTTATTGGCTCGTACCAGTAGAGGTATTCGTCCTGTTGCTAAACTGGTTCTTGAAGACGGAATGGTTTTTGAAGGATATTCAGTTGGCGCTGAGGGCGAAACGTTTGGAGAAGTGTGTTTTAACACTTCTTTGGAAGGTTATTTGGAGGTTATTTCTGATCCGTCTTATGCAGGTCAAATTATCACTATGACTTATCCTCAGATTGGTAATTATGGCGTTAATAGTGATGACTTGCAGGCAGACTCATTAGCGCTTCGTGGCCTTATTGTTCACGATATGTGCTTCACACCTTCAAATTGGCGTTCAGAACAATCCTTGCCAAGCTTTCTTTCCGAACATAACATTGTTGCAATTGCAGGCATTGATACGCGTATGCTGACGTGTCATCTACGCGAAAATGGTGCGCAAAAGGGTGTTATTTCAACAATTGATTTAGACGAAGAGAGTCTATTAAATCGCGTTCGTGCTTCGCAGAGTATTGTGGGAGTAAATCTTGTTAAAACGGTAAGCCGTTTAGCAAAAGAATCGTATGATGATCTACCCTCATCTCACCAATTTGCCCGAGCTAATCCTGAACGAGAGCGCTATAACGTAGTAGCCTATGACTGCGGAGTAAAAAAGTCTATTCTTCAAGGTTTAATTCGTGTTGGCTGTAAGCTTACTGTTGTTCCTTGGAATACTCCTGCTGAAGAAGTTATCGCACTTAATCCCGATGGCGTATTTTTGTCGAATGGCCCGGGTGACCCTGATGCGGTTGTTGAAACGTATCAGCAAGTTGAAAAACTTATTGGTAAGGTTCCGATTTTTGGTATTTGCCTTGGCCATCAGATGATTTCGCTTGCGAGTGGTGCTTCAATGGAGAAGCTCAAATATGGCCATCGTGGCGGAAATCAACCCGTTATGAATTTACGCACGCATCGCGTAGAAATTACGGCACAAAACCATGGCTTTGGTCTTTTGTTTGATTCTCTTGGTCCTCTTGTTCCTGAATTATCAGCCGGAGAGACTGAGCACAAACAAGACTTGCGCTATTGGAGCGAAAAGGGAATTGCTCCTGTTGTAATGAATGATCGATTTGGACGCATCCAACTTACCCATGTAAACCTCAATGATGGAACCGCCGAAGGCATTGCCTTTTTGGATCATCCCGTATTTTCGGTTCAGTACCACCCTGAAGCAAGTCCTGGACCAACCGATGCCCATTATCTATTTGCCGCTTTTTGCCGTCTTATGGACAAGGATGAAGACTACTTGAATATTGATATTACCTCAGATCGTCTTTCTGGTTGGGTATTTGGAAGCCAGGAAGGAGAGTTCTAATGCCTAAACGTACTGATATCAAACGAATTATGGTTATTGGCTCTGGCCCTATCGTAATTGGTCAGGCTTGTGAATTTGACTATTCTGGCGCTCAAGCTTGTAAGGTTCTTAAAGAAGATGGGTATGAGGTTGTTTTAGTTAACTCAAACCCTGCAACTATCATGACCGATCCTGAATTGGTTGATAGAACCTATGTTGAGCCTATTACTGTTGACTATTTAAAAAAGATTATTGAAAAAGAACGCCCTGATGCGCTTCTTCCAACCTTAGGTGGACAGACCGGTCTTAACGCTGCAGTAGATTTAGCTAAAGCAGGTATTTTGGATGAATATCAAGTTGAGATGATTGGTTGTGATTTAGCTGCTATTGAGCGTGGCGAGGATCGTAAGCAGTTTAACGAAGCTATGGCAGAGATTGGCCTTGAAGTGGCCAGAAGTGGCTATGCTTACTCAACCGATGATGCTTTGCAATTAGCTTCAGAAATGGGCTATCCGCTCGTAATTCGCCCTTCTTTTACCCTTGGTGGTGCTGGCGGCGGTATTGCTCATGACGAAGCTGAGCTTCTCTCCATTGTTTCGCAGGGTATTGATCTTTCTCCAGTTGGAGAAGTGCTTGTTGAAGAGTCTATTGAAGGTTGGAAAGAGTACGAGATGGAGGTTATGCGTGATAAGACGGGTAACGGTATCATCATTTGCTCTATTGAGAACTTTGATCCAATGGGTGTTCATACTGGTGACTCCATCACGGTAGCTCCTGCGCAAACCTTATCTGATGTTGAGTATCAGCGTATGCGCGTTGCTTCTTTGGCTATTCTTGAAAAGATTGGTGTTGAAACGGGTGGCTCAAACGTTCAATTTGCGCTCAATCCAAATAACGGTCGATTGATTGTAATTGAGATGAATCCTCGCGTTTCTCGCTCTTCAGCTCTTGCTTCTAAGGCAACCGGCTTTCCAATTGCAAAAGCGGCTGCTAAGCTTGCGGTTGGTTATACCTTAGACGAAATCCTCAACGACATTACCAAAGCAACTCCTGCGTGCTTTGAACCATCTATTGACTACTGTGTTGTTAAAGTTCCTCGTTTTGCTTTCGAAAAGTTTAAGGGAACAGATCCTACTCTTTCTACTCGCATGAAGGCAGTAGGTGAAATAATGGCTATTGGCAGGACCTTTGAAGAAGCGTTTGGTAAAGCAATGCGCTCTTTGGAAAACGGTCGTGCTGGCCTTGGTTCTGATGGAAAAGACAACTTCCCAGAAGACGAACAAGAATTCGAAAGAAAAGTGAGCATTCCAACAGAAGAGCGTATTTTTTATGTCGCAGAGGCATTTCGTCGCGGTTGGAGTGTTGAGAAAGTTTTTAATAAGACAAAGATTGATGCATGGTTCTTGGGACGCATCTACGACATGATTGCGGTCGAACAGGAAGTAGCAAAGCGTTCTTTGTTCTCTCTTAAAGAAAAAGATTTGTGGATTGCTAAGCAATATGGTATGTCTGATGCACAAATTGGGTATCTAACGGGCTTTGATGAACTTACCGTTCGCGCATACCGTAAGTCTTTAGGTGTGGTTCCGGTATTTAAAACAGTAGATACGTGTGCGGCAGAATTCAGAAGTGAGACTGAGTACCATTACAAAACATACGAAAAAGGTCAGAGTGAAATTCGTCCTGCTTCTAAACCAAAAGCTATGATTCTTGGTGCTGGTCCTAATCGTATTGGTCAGGGTATTGAGTTTGACTATTGCTGCTGCCATGCAAGCTATGCTCTTCATGATGCAGGTTTTGAAACTATTATGGTTAACTGTAATCCTGAAACCGTTTCAACCGACTATGACACTTCCGATCGCCTATATTTTGAGCCGTTAACTTACGAAGACGTTATGGATGTTATTGATATTGAACAACCTGACGGCGTGGTAGTAACCCTTGGTGGTCAAACACCTCTTAAGCTTGCTCAATCATTAGAAGAAGCAGGGGTTACTATTATGGGCACAAAGCCAGCTGCAATTGATTTAGCCGAAGACCGTGACCGTTTCTCTGAAATCCTTGATGAGCTTGAAATCACGTATCCAGCAGCAGGTATGGCTTCGTCATTTGATCAAGCCTGTGAAGTAGCCGACCGTATTGGATTCCCCTTGCTCGTTCGTCCTTCGTATGTTTTAGGTGGTCGAGGCATGGTAGTTGCTTACAATAAGCAATATCTGAAGCAGTATATGGCTGAGGCTGCAAAAATTACACCAGATCATCCAGTGTATCTTGACCGATTCTTAGAGGGAGCTATCGAATGTGACGTTGACGCTCTGTGCGACGGCGAGAACGTTTATATTGGAGGCATTCTTGAGCATATTGAAGAAGCGGGTGTCCATTCAGGCGACTCTGCTTGCTGTATTCCTCCGTTTACACTTTCCGATAGTCAGATGAATCAATTGCGCGAAATTACTCGCAAGCTGGCACTTCGCTTAGGAGTTGTGGGTCTAATCAACATTCAGTTTGCAATCAAAGACATGATTATTTATGTTATTGAGGCAAACCCACGTGCTTCAAGAACCGTTCCTTTTATTTCGAAAGCAACGGGAGTTCCGCTTGCAAAACTTGCTTCTCGTATTATGGCGGGTGAAAAAATTTCTGATTTCAATTTGCCTGAAGATTGTCGTCACTTAGATCACTTCTGTGTAAAAGAAGCTGTTATGCCTTTCGATAGATTCCCAGGAACTGATATCGTGCTTGGCCCTGAAATGAAGTCTACGGGCGAAGTAATGGGTATAGCTTCTTCGTTCCCTGCAGCTTTTGCTAAAACGCAAGCAGCAACAAATGCGATTGTGCCTGAGAAGGGAACATGCTTCTTGTCGGTATGTGACCGTGATAAGCGTGCGGTTTTACCGTTGGCCCAGCAGTTGGTTGCTATGGGTTACGCCATTGTTTCAACTGAAGGAACAGCTCGTGCGCTTAGGGCTGCGGATATTCCTTGCCAGGTTGCTAAACGAGTAAGTCAACCTGAGCCAAACATTAAAACCTTGCTTGCAGAGGGAACTATTGATTTCTTGATTAATACGCCTTTTAGTGAAGATACTCACCCTGATGGATATGTGTTGCGTACCCATGCGATTCGACAAAACTTGCCTTATTACACAACTCTTGCTGGAGCTCAAGCATTTGTCACGGCAATTAGCTCCATTCGCAATTATAATTTGCCTGTAATAGCATTACAGGATTTGAATTAATGGGTTGAGAAAGCAGAGGGGCATGCATAAAGTTCTTCAAACAAAAGCAGTTATTACTGCAAATATCTCACTAACCGATCGTTTATATCTGGTAACGCTTCATTCTGAGGCGTTACCAGTTTGTGTATTGCCGGGAAATTTTGTTCATATGCAAATTCCGGGAATGGATAATCACATTCTCCGTCGTCCGTTTAGTGTCTACCACGTTGATAAAGAAAAACAAGAAATCACTATCCTTTATCAGGTTGTTGGATTTGGCTCTCAACATCTAACAACCTTGTCTGAGGGTGTCGAAGTTGACTTATTGGGTCCTATTGGCAACCCATGGACTTTGCCTGAAAAAGGAAAGCGTGCCTTAATTGTGGCTGGCGGCGTTGGTGCGGCGCCACTTTATATGCATACCAAAGAGTTGATTGATAATAACTATGATGTAACGGTAATTATGGGTGCTCAAACAAAAGAGGCGCTTGCTTGTTTGCCGTTGTATACAAAACTTCTTGGTAAAGAGCCTTTAATTGCAACAGATGATGGAACTTACGGCCGAGAAGGGTTTGTTACTTCTTTGGTTGAAGAAGAAGTTGCCAAGGGTGTTTATGACTATTGTGCTGTTTGCGGACCAGAGCCAATGATGCGCATTGTTTCTCAGATTTCTCTTGCATCAGGGGTGGATACCTATATCTCTTTGGAAAAGCGTATGGCGTGCGGCATTGGAGCTTGTCTTTCCTGTGTTGTTCAAACCGAAGAAGGAAATAAGCGCGCTTGTATTGATGGTCCTATTTTTAACGCTAAGAAGGTGGTTTGGTAATGGAACCAATTCTTGAAGTTAATCTTGGTGGCTTGCTAATGAAAAATCCCGTAACAACTGCTTCGGGAACATTTGCCTCAGGAAAAGAATACTCAGATTTTGTTGATGTTGCTGCATTGGGTGCAGTTACTACCAAAGGTGTTTCTCTTAATGGGTGGGCAGGTAATCAAAGCCCACGAATTGCTGAAACTCCAAGTGGCATGTTGAATTCAATTGGTCTTCAGAATCCTGGTGTTGAAGTATTTAAATCGAAAGATTTACCTTGGTTAGAGCAGCAAGGTGCAACCGTCATTGTGAATGTATCAGGTCATAGTGTCTCTGAGTATGCTCAGGTAATGGAAGCTTTAGCTGATAATGACACTATTGATGCGTTTGAAATTAATATTTCCTGTCCAAATGTTGATTCTGGCGGTTTGACCTTTGGCACTGATCCGAGTGCGGTAACAGAAGTGGTATCAACATGTCGTTCTTTCACCACAAAGCCAATGATTGTAAAGCTTACTCCTAATGTTACGGATATTACTCTCATTGCAAAAACCGCAGAAGCAGCTGGTGCCGACGCACTTTCTATGATTAATACTTTGCTTGGTATGGCAATTGATCCGTATAAGAAAAAGCCTATTATGGCACGAGGCGTTGGTGGCCTTTCTGGCCCAGCGGTAAAGCCGGTTGCGCTTCGGTGTGTTGCTGAAACCTATAAAGCAGTAAATATTCCTATTTTAGGAATGGGTGGTATTTCTACTGGTTTAGATGCGGTAGAATTTATGCTTGCTGGTGCAACGGCAGTTGCGGTTGGAACGGCTAATTTTATTAATCCTTCAGCTACTATTGAGGTTATTGAAGGAATTCGTCAGTATTGTATTTCCCAAGGTGTTGACGATGTGAAATCATTGATTGGAGCCTTAGAATGGTAGATTTTAATTCGATTCCTCCAAGAGAACGCATTATTGTTGCAATTGATTGCGATAGAGAAGAAGCAATTGATATTGCTCAGTCTCTTAAAGGCACTGCAACCTGGTTAAAAGTTGGTATGACTCTTTTTTACCAAGAAGGTCCTGAAATCGTTAAGCTTTTTAAAGAAATGGGATTTAAGGTATTTCTTGATTTGAAGTTTCACGATATTCCTCATCAGATTCAAGGTGCAGCACGCGCTGCGGCACTTAGTGGAGCAGATATGGTTACCGCTCATGCTATTGGTGGTCTTGATATGATGAAGGCTTGTGTTACAGGATTAAATTCAGTAGAAGGTGAAAACCCAGTTTCCTTAGGTATTACGGTTTTAACTTCCATGAATCAGGATGACTTAACTCGAGGCGGAATTACTCGTTCGGTTACCGACCAGGTATGCGCTCTTGCTAAACTAGCTAAAGAAGCAGGATTAACCGGAGTTGTTGCTTCACCTCAAGAAGCAGCTATGCTTCGCGAAGTTCTTGGTCCTGAAGCATATATTGTTACACCGGGCGTAAGACCTGCTGGTTCAAGTCTTGATGATCAAAATCGAGTTGCAACTCCAAAAGAAGCTTTTGAAAATGGTGCTTCGCATTTGGTTATTGGTAGGCCAATTACTGGTCAGAAAGATAGAAAAGCCGCTTTTGAGGCTATTGTGGAGGGTTTAAATGGATAAGAAGGAAATATTAGACTTACTTCAGCGCATGAGTGCTTACCGTACTGAGGACGGTGTTCCAGTAATTGAGCCAATGCGTTTGATTGAAGATCCAATCGTAACTAACCGTATGTGCGTGGACGCACTTCAGCAGCTTCCTGCAAATTCAAAAATTACTATGATTGTTGCAGCAGATGAGAATGGTCAATACCTTGGCTATTCGGCAGCAACTACCGCTTGGGCACGTTTTGGTGTATTTTCTGCTTACAATGGTTGCTTAAATAAATCTGCTCAGCTTAAGAAAAATGACAAAGTAATCATTTGTCTTGATACTCTTGAGAGTGAATCTCAGATTCAACAGATTAAAAAATGTGTTGAAGATAAGGGTGCAAAAGTTGCTGCAGTATTCTGTATGGCAAATATTGGAAATGTTTCCGCAGGTAAACTGCAAATCATATCTTTGGTGGACGTAGAGACCGCTCGCGTTATTCGTTAAGAAACCACAGAAGCACTATGTTTGAAAGCTATTTTTTTAAAACATAGTGCTTCTTTTTGATAAAGGTATTTTTTCAATCAATTATTGAAAAAACCATTAATTTTGTGAATATTTTTTTACAAACTTTATAGGTAAAAATTTATAATCGCAGGTCAAAGCTGTAAATCTCAGAATTGGTCTATATGGGCGTTTCTTGAATTTTGGGTAATTTATTGTATTCTAATTTGGATAGGTAAATTGGTACTTTTAGACGTCTCGAAGGAGGACACATGCCAGTACCAGAGCTTTCCCCACAAGAGCGCCAGGCTGCGTTGGAAAAAGCCAAGGCTGCTCGAATTAAGCGTGCTGAAGTTCGCAATGATTTAAAGACCGGCAAAATTTCATTAGCTGATGTTCTTGCTATGAAAGATGATCCCATTGTTGGTCGTATGAAAACTTCTACATTGATTGAAACTTTACCTGGTTTTGGAAAGTCAAAAGCTCAGAAGGTAATGGAAGAACTCGGAATCGCAGAATCACGCCGCCTTAAAGGTCTTGGTGAACGTCAGCAGAAAGCACTGTTAGAACGTTTAGAAAAGTAGAGTATGCGAAAAGGTAATTTATTTGTAATTTCTGGGCCATCAGGTGCAGGTAAAGGCACACTGGTGGCTCGTCTTTTGGATAGAGTAGAAGATGCGTGGGTTTCCGTGTCTGCTACTACAAGAAGCCCTCGAGAAGGCGAAATTGATGGTGTATCGTACCATTTCTTGTCTGTAGATGAATTTGAAAAACGTATTGCCGAAAACGGCTTTCTTGAATGGGCGAATGTTCACGATAACTATTACGGAACCCTCCGTGAAGTAGTTGAGGAAAAAATTGCTTCTGGAAAACAAGTTATTCTTGAAATTGACGTACAGGGCGGAAAACAAATTCGCAATCTAATGCCCGAATCTCATTTAATATTTATTTCTCCTCCTTCAATTGAAGAGCTCGAATTGCGCCTCCGTAAAAGAGGAACCGAGTCTGAAGAGGCAATTCAGACAAGAATGGCTAATGCAAGGGTAGAGCTTTTGGCCAAAAAAGAGTATGATATAGAGCTTGTAAATGATAATATTGACAAGGCAACGGACGCACTAGTGGACGTTGTTAATAGTTTCGCTAATGTATAAAGGATAACTATGAGCATTATTGAACCAAAAATTGACACTTTGCTTGACAATACCGATCAGGATCGCTTCTTGCTTTGTGCGCTCGCATCCAAGCGTGCACAAGACGTAAATGACATGATGAGAGGACAGCGTACTCGCGCAATTGAGCTTGATACTGCTGTTGATATCGCTAAAGCAAACAAGCGTCGTCCATTAAGCATTGCGTTTGATGAAATTGCAAAGGGCGATGTATCTTATGATGAATCCACTATTGATATTAGCAATCACTAATTAGGTAGGTAACGTTGTTCCAACGTGTTTGTTTAGTTCATTACCATGAAATTGGACTAAAAGGAAATAATCGTTCAGCATTTGAAAAGCGTCTTGTTTCAAATATCAAGGCGCTTTTGCATTCTAGTCCTATTTCTAAAGTAACTCGAATTTCAGGTAGACTTTGTATTCTTATGAATGAAGACGCTTCATATCAACAAGCATGCGAAGTTGCCGATCTTGTTCGATATATTCCTGGTGTTGCACGCATTTCTTGTGGTTATAAAACCTCACAGGTTCTCGAAGAAATGTATGAAATTGCGGTTCGCGCTCTTCAAGATGTTGAGGAGTTTGAAACGTTTAAAGTGCACGCTCGTCGTGCTCATACCGATTTCGAGATTCACTCAATGGAGCTTAATCAGTTATTTGGAGCTCATCTTTGTAGGTCTTTTCCCGATAAGAAGGTAAACGTAAAAAAACCAGATGTCGAAGTTAGGGTAGAAGTAATTGAAGGTTCTACCTATATCTACGCGCGAAGCCTTCCCGGTGTAGGTGGTTTACCAGTTGGTACTGCAGGTAAAGTCCTTTGTTTGATGTCTTCAGGTATCGATTCTCCTGTTGCGTGCTGGAGAGTTGCTCGTCGTGGTGCAATTTGTTGCGGTATTCATTTTTCAGGTAAGCCTGAGGTTTCAAATGTAAGTGAATACCTTGTTGATGATATTGCACATGTGCTTGAGAAAACTGGATGCATTGCACGAGTCTACATAGCACCAATTGGCAAATACCAGAAGGAAATTGCACAGCTTGTCCCACCTGCCTATCGTATTATTATGTATCGTCGTTTTATGATGATGATTGCTGAACGAGTGGCAAAACTTGAAGGTGCAAAAGCGCTGGTTACGGGAGAAAGCTTAGGACAGGTTGCATCCCAAACTATAGATAACATTACTTGCACAAACGATGCAGTTACGTTGCCTGTTTTTAGGCCGTTAATCGGTTCTGATAAAGTTGATATTATTCGCGATGCACAAGAGCTTGGCACATTTGATATTTCCTCTCAAGATGCTCCTGATTGTTGTACGCTTTTCATGCCTCGAAGCCCAGAGACTCATGGAAAGTTAGAGGTGGTATATGCTGCTGAAGAAAAACTACCTTTAGAGCAATGGATTGAAGAAATACTCGATAATCTTGAAATCCATGATTACTACTGCCCAGGATATAACCGTAAAAAGATTCGAAGAAATACAGCTGATAAGAGCGAGCCTCTAAATTCTTCCATTTCTTCGGAGGAATAATTAATTGTTAGTTTTAGAAATTTCTTCAAAAAATTTTGAAATTCTTTTGAGATTGTTTACGTAAAGTCCCTCGGTAAGGAGGGGCTTTTTTTATGTCATTTTTATCTCGAACACCCCATATTAATTCTCGTGTAATGAGGATATTTGAAAATCCTATAACGCTTATTGGGGCTGTGTTTCTTATTTTGACGTTACTTGCTATAGGAATTTATTTCGCTACTTCTCTTTCATTTTCAGAAAGTGAATTACTTGTTGTGGAAACAGAATCAGAAACATTACAAGAGCCCAAAAGTTTAGTAACTGTCCATGTGGTAGGTGCGGTGGCAAATCCGGGAGTGTATGAGCTTGAAGAAGGCTCACGTATAAACGATGCAATAGAAAAAGCAGGTGGTTTTACTGAGGATGCAGAAAGCCAAGCAATTAATCTTGCTCGGGTCCTTCTCGATGGTGAACAACTATTCATTTATACCAAGCAAGAGTATAGGGCGCTGACTGAAGCTCAATCATCGTCTGGGATTTCAGAAGGTATTAATCAGGGCTCTTCGTTAGGAACTTCCGCTTTGCAAGATACTTCAGGATCATCAACTGGCTTAGTCAATATAAATAACGCTCCTCAAAGTCAATTAGAAACGTTGCCAGGAATTGGTGAAGCTACCGCAAAGAAAATTGTTGCTTATCGTCAAGAAAAAGGTCCTTTTACTAAAACAACTGACCTCATGAAAGTTTCAGGTATAGGTGAAAAGAAATTCGAAGCACTAAAGGATCTTATCTGTGTTTAATGTTAACGATAAGACGAAGATTCTACGAGATTCCCTAGACTCACCAACCCAGGCTTACTTTCCTCCTAAACCTTCCATTCCTTTTACAATTGTGCTGGGCTTTTCCATGTGGGGTTTTGTTCTTTTAACGTACGATTATCTTTTAAATCTCGGAAAACCAATACTCTTTTTTCTCGTAGGTGTCTCACTCTTTCTTTCAGTAGTTTTATTACCTTCCTTTCTTTTTTTCTATAGAAAGGAAATGATAAAGAGCGCACGTGTGCTATTTTTTGTGCTTTGTTTAATGTTGCCACTAATGTTTAGCTCTTTAGGAGCTTTAACTTATTTGCAAAAACTTTCTTTATCACATGATTTTTCAAATAGGGAAGTGGTAGTTGAAATAACGAGCGATAAAACAACGGGTGAGTATGGAACAACGGTTGAAGGGAAAATAACCTCTCAAGGAAAAGACTGTTTCTATACTTTGAATTTGAGTAGCCTTTCACAAGATGATTGTGAAGCATTTTATTACGGTAATAAGCTTCAAGTAAAAGGTTCGTATTCTCCCCCTACTGAAAAGAATAGCGAATATTTGTCTCATAACAATCTTGTGGGAACGCTTTATATATCAGCAATTTCTCCTTATTCTCATGTAGGATTTCTCGATAGTCTTTTTCTGATGCGAAAGGCGTTTTCAGATTATCTTGATGAAATACCGCAGGAAACCAACGCGCTTTTATACAAAGCGCTATTGTTAGGGGAGAGAACTGATCTCTTCAATTCGGACTTTTACCAGGAAGTTAAAAGTAGTGGACTTGCACACTTAGTTGCAATTTCTGGCGCACATTTAGTGATAGTTGCTTCGGTGCTTTTGAGTCTCGCGCAATTATTGAGAATCCCTCGATTGCAGACATGCATTGGTATTGCTTTACTTATTCTTATCTATGTTGTTTTCTCAGGATTCTCCCTTTCTTGTTTACGTGCAGCAGTAATGTCAATTGTTGCTTATTTGAGTATCTTCGGAAAGCGGAGATCGAATTCCTTTTCGTCTTTGGGGTTAGTGATTTCGTTCTTTATTGCACTAGAGCCCACCGTAGCTTTTTCGATTTCATTTGCTTTGTCTGTTTTAGCAACACTCGGAATTATTCTCTTTAGTCCTCTTATAGAAGGGTGGATTTCATTTGCAGAAATAACGAAACCAAAATGGGTAATTGAACCTCTTGTCATCACCTTGTGCGCAACTATTCTTACTGCAGGCCTTTCTTGCTCTTCTTTTTCTCAATTCTCTCTGATAGCGCCTCTTGCGAACATTATCGCCACGTTATATATCCCTCTATTAATGGGTGTCGGTTTTCTTGGTTGCTTTTTTGGAGTGTTTTTACATACCTCAATATTTACCGTGATTCTTTCACTTGCTGCAACTCCTTTTTGTTTCATAGTTAAGCAGTTTTCAGAGTTTCCCTATTCAGCCATTCCGGTTTCTCTTTCACAGGAGTTGGCCTTTGTTCTAACAGTAGGATTTACCCTATTGTTGTGGAGAGTGTGGCCAAGTCCGTACTCTTTTTCTTATAAAAAAGGGATCATTGGCCTCCTACTAGGCTTACTTCTAGTTGTTATTCTCTTGCTCGGGCAAGGGTATTCAACTCGTGTGGTTATGCTTGATGTTGGCCAGGGAGATGCCTTTCTTATTCAAAGTAAAGGAAAATCGGTCTTAATTGATACGGGAAATAAAGACACGAAACTCCTTGAACAATTAGCGCGTGCGGGAGTATTTCACCTTGATGCAATAGTAATTACACATCCCGACGATGATCACTGCGGATCACTTGATGCACTAAAAGGCGTTGTGCCTGTTAATCATCTGTATGTTTGTAAAGGCTTAGATTCTGTAGAAGACGAAAAAGTAGAACAGTTTCTGTCTCAATGGAAAGATTTTTCTGAAAAAGGAGAGGTTGAGTATCTTTCTTATCACCATAAATTACTGTTGGGGACTCTGGAACTGCTTGTGGTGAATCCTGTTTATCTTGAAGATGAAGGAGGAAACCAGGATAGTATTTGTTTCTTGCTTTCAGTAGATGGTAACGAAGATGGATTATTTGAAACAAAAGGATTATTTGTAGGGGATGCGGAATCTGAAACAGTTGAAGAAATGCTTAATCGTGAGCATATTGATTCAGTAGATATCTTAAAAGTGGGCCATCATGGATCAAAAAAATCGTTAAGTACAGAAATCCTTAAAACATTAAATCCAAAAATTGCACTTATAAGTGTGGGAGCGGGGAATAGATTTGGTCATCCAAGTAATGAAGCGCTCTCACTGCTTGAACAGTCGAATGCTGCTTTCTTTCGGACAGATCAAGACGGTACGGTTGTATGTAACTTTACTGCTCAAGGTATTTCTGTTGAATGCTTAAGGTAGAATGGTGATATGAAAGCAAGTCAAACACATACATTATGTCTTCTTCCTGCATATCTAGTAGTGGGAGAAGATGAGCTCAAAGCACAAACAACAGTTAAGCGTCTTCACGCTCGGCTTGAAAAAATGGGTGACCTATCTTTTAACTCTGATTTCTTTTCAGGAGAAAATGCGAGTGGCTCTGCTATTGTTGCTGCAGCTAATACGCTTCCTTTTGCGAGCCCTTTTCGTTTGGTTCAAATCACTGATGCTGAAAAACTAAAAAAAGCTGATACAGAACTATTGGTTGACTACTTAAAGAATCCTTCAGAAACTACCATCTTATTAGTGGTGGCGAAAAAGCTTGCGAAAAATACTAAATTATATAAAGCCCTTGCCTCAATTGGACCCAAAGCGGTAATTGATTGCGCTCCTGTAGCGCGTAAAGACCTTAATTCTCTCGTACGTCAAATGGCGCAAACTCATGGAATTTCTATAACTCCTGGAGGAGCGGCAACGCTTATTGATTTAGTGGGAACAAATACGGTTACCCTAGATAATAATCTCAATAAAATTGCTCTTGCCCACAGAGGAAGCGACTCGGTTAACGAAAGCGAAGTGCTTGCTAATGTTGCACGAACCTCTGAAGTAAAACCATGGGAGTTCGTTGATGCGTTTTCAGCTCGTAATGTAAGCAGGTGCGTCATTCTTCTTGATAAGATGGAAAGCACTTCTCCTCATGCATTATTGTCAATGTGTGTAACCCGTATTAGAGAATTACTTATCGCGCAATCACTTATGAAGAGCGGAAGAGCAGCCGAACTGCCAACTAAGTTAAAAGTCCCTTCGTGGAGAGTTAAGAATCATTCCCAATGGGCAAAGAATTACACTCCTGTGGAATTGCAAGAAGCTATTCAGTTTGCTCGTGATACTGAGCAGCGAATGAAGAGTGGTTCTAACCCTGATAGTGAATTCTATAATTGGATGATTAATGTTTTAACTACGCGAAAACGCTCATAACGCACGTTTTGTTTCTGGCGTTAACTCAACAAGGAGCAAGAAGGGTAATGGACAAGAGGGGCTTATGAGGTAGGGTCCTTACCTATATTCAGGCTTATAGGTCTACCTATTCACAAGATGCTGTCTTCATGAAAATAAAAAGAGGCCCAAAACTGTGCCTCTTTTTATTTGATATGCAAACGAACTCGAGAGTTGTTTTATTCTGCTTCCTCAGCATTCTCTGCTTCAGCAGCTGCAGCAGCAGCTTCTTCTTCAGCCTTGCGCTTTGCAGCAGCAGCTTGAGCAGCCTGAGTTTCCTTACGACGTACTGCTTTTTCTGCAGATGCAGCAGCCATAGCCTCTTTACGAGCAGCCTTAGCAGCAGCCTTCTTGTTGTTGCCCTTAGCAGGAGCCTGCTTCTCAGGTGCTTTGTAAGCAGCAAAGTCTTCTGCGGTTGCAACAGTAGCAGCAAGCTTCATGATGCCAGACTTGCGGTTTGCTGCCTGCTTCTTGTGGATAACGCCCTTAGTTACTGCACGGTCGAGCAAACGGCATGCTTTGTGAGCAGCTGTAACAGCTTCGGTTGCGTTGCCAGCTTCTACAGCCTCGCGTACTGCACGAGTTGCAGTTTTAAGTTCAGAACGAACTGCACGATTGCGAAGACGTGCTTTTTCGTTAGTAATAATGCGCTTCTTTTGAGATTTAATGTTCGCCACGTTCTATCCTCCATATAATTACTACTTGTAGACGAAAGCCAAAATATCCTATCACAAAATTACTATTATTTTGAAGAGATATAATAAAAATACTAATTATTTGAACATTCTTTTAAAAAGGTAAGGTAGAATTCCCTTTATTATGACTCTTAATCCAGAACATATTCGAAATTTTTCTATCATCGCTCATATTGATCACGGTAAATCAACCTTATCTGATCGCATTTTGGAAATGACCGAAACTGTTTCCAAGCGCGATATGAAAGAACAGGTTCTTGACTCAATGGATATCGAACGTGAGCGTGGTATTACCATCAAAAGTCAAGCTGTGCGTGTTGACTACAAAGCAGATGATGGTCAAATCTATCATTTCAATTTAATTGATACTCCCGGCCATGTTGACTTCACCTATGAGGTCTCTCGTTCTCTTGCTGCGTGTGAAGGGGCTGTTCTTGTTGTTGACTCTACACAAGGTGTTGAGGCTCAAACGGTTGCAAATGCAATGATGGCAATGAATGCCAATCTTGAAATTGTTCCTTTGATTAATAAGATTGACCTTCCTGCAGCTGATCCTGAGCGAGTGCGTCAAGAAATTGAAGACGGCCTTGCAATTCCTGCAGATGATGCAGTTTTAGCGAGCGGTAAAACAGGAGTAGGTATTCACGATTTACTCGAAGCAGTTGTCTACAATATCCCTCATCCTGAAGGTAATCCTGATGCTCCTTTACGTGCCCTCATTTTTGATTCCTATTTTGATGCCTATCGTGGCGTTGTTGCTCTTATTCGCATTATTGATGGCTCAATTAAGAAGGGCCAAGAAATCAAAATGATGGCAACCCAAACCGTTACTCTTGTTGAAGAAGTTGGCGTTCGTCGTCCTACTGAAGTACCTACAAATTCATTAGGAGTGGGTGAAGTAGGTTATCTTGTTACGGGACTGAAAGATCCTTCACAAGTTAAGGTAGGCGACACTATTACTCTTTCAAAGAATGGCTGCAGTGAGCCTATTGAGGGTTATCGAGATGTAAAACCAATGGTATACACAGGTTTGTTCCCAATTGATGCAGACCAGTATGAAGACCTAAAAGACGCTCTTGATAAGCTTTCTTTAAATGATCCAGCTCTCATCTATGAAGCAGAGAATAGCCACGCTCTTGGTTTTGGTTTCCGAGTTGGATTCTTAGGATTGCTTCATATGGAGGTAATCAAAGAACGTCTTGAGCGAGAATTTAACTTGGATCTATTAGCTACTGCTCCGTCGGTTGAATACCATGTTTTTAAAACTAACGGTGAAATGATTTCTCTCCATTCGCCTCAGGATATGCCTGATGTAAGTGAAATTGACCATATCGAAGAGCCGTATCTCAAAGCAAAAATCTTGATTCCACCAGATTATATTGGTGCGGTAATGGAAATTGCGGTTTCTAGACGAGGAACATTTAAAACAATGAACTACTTAAGCACTTCTACGGTTGAAATGCTTTGGGAAATTCCTCTTTCAGAATTGATTATGGACTTCTTTGACCAGCTTAAATCACGTACGAAGGGATACGCCTCCCTTGACTATGATTTTGATGAATATAAGGCTTCTAAGTTAGTCAAACTTGACATTCTTTTGTCGGGCAAACCAATTGACGCCTTGAGCTTTATTGTTCACACCGATAAAGCGTATGACCGAGGTCGTGTTCTTTGCGAAAAACTGAAAGACATTATTCCGCGCCAACAGTTTGAAGTACCAATTCAAGCGGCGGTAGGATCTCGTGTTCTTGCGCGTCAAACAGTACGTGCGTTGCGAAAAGATGTTCTTGCTAAGTGCTACGGTGGTGATATTTCTCGTAAACGTAAGCTTTTGGAGAAACAGAAAAAAGGCAAGAAGCGCATGAAAAACATTGGTAATGTTGAAGTACCTCAAGAGGCTTTTATGGCTATTCTTAAGGTTGATGAATAAATCAAGTAGAGTTTATGGCCCTCGATTTCTCCTCACGAAATATCATTCTTGCTCCAATGGCAGGGGTAACCGACGAAGTGTTTCGCTCTCTTTGTATTGAGCAAGGAGCTCAGCTTACGTATACCGAAATGGTTTCTGCTAAGGCTTTGAGTTATGGCAGCAAGAAAACAGAATCTATTCTGCGTTTGGGCGAAAACGAAACAAAGGTCTCTGTGCAGATATTCGGCCACGAACCAGATACTATGGCAACTCAAGCCCAATGGGTTGAGGAACTGTTCGGCGAGAAGCTTTTCGCTCTTGATATCAATATGGGTTGTCCTGCAAAAAAGATTGCAGGAAAAGGAGATGGCTCTGCTCTCATGAAAGACCCTCTATTGGCTTCTCGGATTATTGAGCGAGTCTCCACTGCGGTTTCGTGTCCAGTCACTGTAAAGTTTAGAAGAGGTTTCTATCAAGGCCAAGAAACTTGTGTTGATTTTGCTCGTATGGCAGAACAGTCAGGTGCGCAGGCTGTTGCAGTTCACGGACGATTTGCGCAGCAGTTTTATCACGGAAACGCAGACTGGGATTCAATTAAGCGCGTCAAGGATGCAGTGACCATTCCTGTTATAGGAAATGGGGATATTACCTGTGGGTCTGATGCAAAAAAGATGCTTGAGCAGACAGATTGCGATGCCGTAATGATTGGCAGAGGAGCATATGGAAACCCTTGGATTTTTGCTGACATAGTTTCTGCGCTCTGTAACAATGGTTCTTTTGTTAAGCCTGCTCCTGAAGAAAAAATCGCAATGGCTAAACGTCATGCCTATTTACTATCGGTTCGTTCTCATACCAATATTGCACGCATGAGAAAACATGCTATGTGGTATCTTGCGGGTCTTCCTGAAGCAGCACGGTTTAGGGCCCGTATTAACCACTGTACCTTTTATCCTGATTTCGAGTGTGTTTTTGACGAAATGCTTGAATGTATTGCTCTTGATAGGGAAAAATATCCGTATAAGTATAGTTAGTACTATCGGTTTGTTTCTTGAGTGCACACGGCGGACACTAACGCTACGAAGGGGAAATACGTGGAACAGCTAGCTGACATTTTTGATGATTCTGAATTGTTCCACCCCTACAAGGCTCTCTATATTCATCTGCCTTTTTGCAAAAAACGTTGTAAATACTGTGATTTCCCCACTAAAGCTTTAGCTGCTGATTCAAAAGAAATGGATGATTATCTCATCTTTCTTATTGAGCAGATTAGAAAAGCTTCAAGAATAGGTTTACTTGGTGAAATTGAAACGGTGTATATTGGAGGGGGAACACCTACCCATTTTGGCAGCAAACGCCTTTCTAGCCTTTTTTATACTTTAAGTTTGTCAATGCATTTAACCCCCGATACGGAATGCACACTTGAGGTAAATCCCGAGAGCTTTACAGAATCTATGGTTAAAGATTTATATGCCCTTGGAGTAACACGATTGTCTATTGGCGTTCAATCCTTTGATGATGAGGTATTGCGTTCAATTGGCAGAATTCACGATTCTTCTCAGGCTATTAGCGCAATAAAAATGGCACAGCAACGATTCGAAAATGTCAGCATTGACCTTATGTGTGGGTTACCGCACCAATCAAAAGAAAGCTTTATTGCCTCTTTGGAAACAGCGCTTGCTTTAGGGGTAAAACATATCAGTATCTATCCACTCATTCTTGAAGAAGGGACTGTCCTGTTTAGTGAGTGGGACAATGGTTTGCTTTCCCTTGATGAAGATTTGGCCGTGGAAATGATGGAATTAGCCCAAAATATCCTTTATAAAGCGGGTTTTCATCGTTATGAAGTGGCAAGTTATGCTTTGCCAGGCTATGAGTGCAAACATAATAGTGCTTACTGGACGGGTATTCCTTACCTTGGTTTGGGAAAACACGCAGTTTCTATGAGACAAAATGATGACATTCGTCAAAGAATTCGTAACGGAGTTGTTGAAGAACAGCTTTCAAAAAATCAGTATCTTATCGAAGATGTGATGCTGGGGATGAGAATGTCAAAAGGGGTATCGGAATATTATCTTGACAAAGTAAGTGAATCGGTTGAGGGTGTATATCCGTGTATCAACTCATTGATTAACGATGATTATCTTGATTACGATAAAGGACGTTATATACCTACCCATAAAGGGTGGTTGTTTGGGAATCACCTCTATGGGACCATTCTTTCATTAGACAATTCCTTGGAAGATTAGTGTCTTTAGCTTGATTTCTTAGCACTCAACACGCTACACTGCTAAAATCGTCTAGTGGATAGGAGGTTTGAGTGTTATCTGATCGTCGACATATTGTTCTTCGTGCTCTTATTGAAGAATATATTAAGTACGCAGTGCCGGTTGGTTCTCGTACGCTTGTTGATCGCTATAATCTCGGTTTCAGCTCTGCCACTATTCGAAACGAGCTCTCTTATCTTGAAAACCAAGGCTATCTCTCTCAGCCTCATACTTCAGCAGGTAGAATTCCAACCGATTTCGGATACCGCGCTTTTGTTGATGAACTTTTGGAGAGTCTTCCTGAAACGGAAGTGCGTGTTGAAGAGTTTTCTCGTATTCGTCAAACTGCATTAGAGATTGATGACTTGATTGAGCAGACTAAACAGGCGCTTATGAATTTTACTGATTGTTTGAGCCTGATTATTCCACCTCGATTAATCTCTCTTGATGTGCTGAAAGTGTCACTTGTTGCCTTGACTCCTTCTCGTCTTCTAATGGTTATCATTTCAAAAGACGGACAGGTGTTTGATAGGCATATTGAATTACCTCAACGGTATACCGATGCAGAAATTGTTAAAGCTGAAAGTATTCTTAACGAAGTGTTTGCTCAGCAAACCTTGAATAAAGAAACGTTTCCTATTCTACAAAGACGAATAGAAAATAATGAACTATATCGCCTTCTTGTGAAAGAAATGATAAAAGCACTCGAGGACAAAGACCAGCAACATATTCAGCCATCGGGTGTGTCTAACCTTTTACATAAACCTGAGTTCCAAGATTCAAGCAGGATTCTGCCTGTTCTTGAACAGCTTGAGAAAAACACTATTCTTATGGAAGTGATGGATGAAGCTATTAAGTCGGATGCCCCAGTGGTAAGAATTGGTTCTGAAAATGGGGCTGCGGCTTTAACGGGAGTCTCTCTTATTGCAAGTAAGTTCGGAGTAGACGATAATATGGGGCTTATTGCAATTGTGGGTCCAACACGAATGAACTACAGCCAAGTTCTCAAAGCGGTACGTGCCGCAAAGGATGTACTGCAACAAGATGAATAAGGCCCTTAGTGCGCAGAGGAAACTGTGTAACTTGCGATAATGGTAGTACATGCTGTAAAAAGTACTTTTGCAGCAAAAATCATAGAAATGAAAGTGTGACTAAGTAATGGAAAAAGATTTGTATGAATTGTTGGGTGTTAGTCGAGACGCAACTGACGATGAAATAAAAAAGGCATTTCGAAAAAAAGCCCGTACGCTTCATCCAGATGTTAATAAAGAACCTGATGCTGAAGATAGATTTAAAGAACTTAACGAAGCATATGACGTTTTAAGCGACCCTCAGAAACGTTCCTACTATGACCGTACTGGCTCTATTCCAGGTGCTGCGGGCGGTGGTCCTGCTGGTGCTGGTTATGTTGATTTGGAAGACCTTTTTGGTGGCGGATTTGGAATGGGAGACCTCTTTAGTTCTTTCTTTGGAGGATCAGCAGGAGGAAGTTCTCGATCTTCTCAGCGCCGTGAAGGTAGAGACATGGCTGTTGGCTTACGTATTACCTTGGAAGAAGCAGCTGCAGGTGCTCAAAAAGAGATTGTATACGACCGTCTTTCTCCTTGTTCTGACTGCAACGGCACTGGTTTAGGTGAAAATGGACACGAAGAAACTTGTCCTGAATGCCAAGGCAAAGGCAGGGTTGTTTCGGTTCAGCAGACGTTTTTGGGAAGCATGCAGACGGCAACTACTTGTCCTCGTTGTAACGGTTCGGGCCACATAATTGAAGATCCTTGTCCTGAGTGCGAAGGTCAGGGTCGTGTTCCTGATCGTCAGCGTCTTACCGTTACTATTCCTGCGGGTATTCGAGATGGTCAGCAACTTCGTCTTAGCAAGCGTGGCGAAGCAGGTCTTCGCGGTGCGGAACCAGGCGATTTGATTGTAACTATTCGCATTGAACAGCACGAATTCTTTGAGCGTGACGGAGATGATCTTCATGCCTCTGCCGCTATTTCTATGGTTCAGGCAGCACTTGGTTGTGAAATCCAGGTTGATGGAATTCTTGAAAATGAAAAGATTACCGTTGCCATTCCGGAAGGATGTCAGTATGGCCAAACGGTTCGGGTAAAGAATTACGGTATGCCTAAGGCACGCACTTCGAGTCGTGGCGATTTATATGTCCATGTTGAAGTTAAGATTCCAACTCGTTTATCTAAAGCAGAGCGTGAGATTCTTGAAAAGCTTGCTGAAGAAATGGGTGAAGAAACTTCTGGCCCTAAGGGAGCATTCCAAAAGATTCGTGATGCATTTAGTGGATAAGGTTTGGTATGTCCCTTCCTCGCTTCTTCCTGTCTCAACAGGTGTTAAGTACAATATCCTCAAGTGATTTTATTCTTGAGCTTGAAACCGAAGACGTAAAGCATGCGCGTGTTTTACGTCTTTTACCTAAAGAGCATATTGCGGTAATTGATGCCTCGCTTGATTATTTTGAATGTGAAATTATTTCATTCGATAATGAAGGTATGCGTGTTGCTATTAGTAAACACACTTCCTATAAGGCTCCATCTTATGCGGTAACGCTTGTTCAGGGTTTACCAAAAGGAGATAAGTTCGATCTTATTCTTCGTCATGCAACCGAGCTGGGAGTTAGCGCTTTTATTCCTTTTGAATGCGAGCGTTCGGTTGTAAAACTTGACGCGAAGAAGGCAGAAAAAAGAAAACAACGGTGGGAGAGTATTGTTAAAAGTGCTGCTATGCAATGTGGAAGTGCTTCGATTCCTTCTATAGAGAATCTTTCAACAGTCTCTCAGGTGATATCTTTACTTGAATCCTATGATGCAGTGCTCATTCTTTGGGAAGAAGCACCTGAAACCTGTTATATCAAGCAAGCACTCAGTGATGTTATGACGAAAATTAAAGAGGACAATTTTCATAAGCCATATCAAATTGCGGTCGTGGTTGGTCCTGAAGGCGGCTTGTCCCAAACAGAAGTTGATATCTTTAGACAGAAGCTATCTTCGGCATCTTTGGTTTCGCTTGGTTCTACAATCTTGAGAACAGAAACAGCTGGTATTGTTGGCCCAGCTCTTGTGCTCTATGAATTGGGAGCACTTGGAAATATGCCTCTTGTTTAAAGGAATGACATGAATGTTTCGGTAGTTAATCTAGGCTGTAAAGTAAACCGTGTAGAGTCTGACACTATTTCTTTAGCGTATCAATCGCGTGGGTGTGAAGTTACTTCTCCTGATGATGCGGACATCATTGTTGTAAATACCTGCACGGTTACGGGTGAAGCTGAAAAGAAAACAAGAAAGACTATCCGAAAGCTTCTCAGACAAAACCAAGAAGCAAAACTACTAATTACGGGTTGTGCTGCAACCATTTCGCCTGATGAGCTGAGTGCTCTTGATCCGCGTGTTTTCATTATTGATAAGGCCGAATTGCTTGCTGATAGCACTGAAGCCTTGAGAATTGGTGAAACGTTTCCCACTCGCGTTGGAGTAAAAGTTCAGGATGGATGTAATCACTCTTGTACGTACTGTATTGTGCATGTTGCGCGCGGTAAGGCCTGGTCGCGCCCGTGCGAGGACATCGTGACCGAAGTTGTCTTTCTTGCAGAATCAGGCGTAAAAGAAGTAGTGCTTACCGGGATTGATTTAGGTTCTTACCATTTTGAAAACCAGAGCTTAGTAACGCTTTTGCGTACTTTGCTTGAGAAGACAGCACATACCGATATACGTTTTCGCATAAGCTCTATTGAACCATGTTCAGTTCAGAAAGAGTTAATTGACTTAATCGCCAAGAGTAAGGGAAGAATTTGTAGACACCTTCATCTTCCTCTTCAATCTGGTTCTTCAAAAGTCCTTAAGGAAATGAATAGGCCGTATTCTTCTGAGTATTTTTTGGAACTTTGTACCGATATAAAGAGACAGATTCCTGACATTTCTCTTAGTACTGACATAATTGTTGGTTTTCCTGGTGAAACAGATCAGGATTTCCAAGAAACGCTCTCATTGGCAAAGCGCGTAGGGTTCACAAAGATTCATGTATTTCGCTATTCAAAGCGTCAAGGCACTCCTGCGGCGCAAAGACTTGACCAAATCAGTCCTGAAATAAAGGAACAGCGCGCGCATGAGTTGTCTTGTTTAGGAAACGAATTACGTCAAGCATACGCACAAGCCTATATTGGAACAAATCAAGACGTAGTAATTGAACAACCAGGCTTAGGAACAACTGAATCCTACTATAAAATAGTGGTATCAAAAGATTTACCGGTTAATACTAAGGTAATTCTTGCGCCAAAAGGTTTCAATGAAAGAGGGGTTTACGAATCATGAGTGAGAACACCTTAACCATTCTAATTCCAGATACGGTAGAGCCAACGGTATTGTTCGGTCCTCAAGATGAGTATCTCCATCTCATTGAAGATTCTTTTTCGGGAAGAATTACCGTGAGGGGAAATCAGGTTCTCATTTCAGCATCCTCAATTGAAATTGATATGCTTACTACGTTATTTACTGATTTATTTAAAACTATTGAGCAGGAAGGCAAGCTCACCTCTGATTATGTTCGAAGAAGTCTTGATTTGCTCAAGACCGGTGAATTTGCTCCGAAACCACTAAAAGACGACATTATTCTTTCCTTTAGAGGAAGGGCGGTTCGTCCAAAAACCGTAACTCAAAAAAACTATGTGGATGCTATTAGAAAAAACACCATCACCTTTGGTATTGGTCCTGCTGGTACGGGTAAAACCTACCTTGCAATGGCAATGGCTATTGCGGCGTTAAACAATAAAGAAGTTGGACGCATTATTCTTACTCGTCCAGTTGTAGAAGCGGGAGAGAACTTAGGCTTTTTGCCAGGCACTTTAAACGAAAAGATTGACCCTTATATTCGCCCTCTTTACGATGCGCTCTTTGAGATGATGGATTCAGCACGTGCAACTAAGTATCTCCAAGATGGAACTATTGAAATTGCTCCTCTTGCTTTCATGCGTGGTCGTACGCTCAATGATAGTTTTATCGTGCTTGATGAAGCGCAGAATACAACGCCTCAGCAAATGAAAATGTTTCTTACGCGTTTAGGTATGGGCTCAAAAATGGTTGTTACCGGAGATATCACTCAAACTGACTTGCCAAAGGGCATTTCTGGATTAAAAACGGTTCGCCAAGTACTAAATGGACTTGATGAAATTGCTTTCTGTGATTTCAAAGCCCGTGACGTTGTGCGTAATTCATTGGTAGCGAAAATTGTAAGCGCGTATGCACGTGCTGAAGAAATGAATCTTCGCTTGTAATAAGAACATTCAGCTTAGGAAGAAGAAACATGCAGATTAATGTAAATATTGAATATGGCGAAGAACTACTTGTAGATTTGCCCATTGAGAGTTTAGCTCAGTTTGTGCTTGCAAAAATGGACTGTCCAGAAAATACGGATGTTACTATTTCATTTATTACTAACGAGCGCATTCATGAATTAAATCGCGATTACCGTGGTATGGATAAACCAACCGATGTTCTTTCGTTTGAGTGTGACAATATTCCTTTTGAAGATGAGTCTATTGAAGATTTGCCTGAATATGAATTGGGTGACATTATGATTGCTCCTGATGTTGCACTGGCTCAAACTGAAGAATTTGGGACAACCCTTGAAGAAGAAATCACCCTTTTAGTAACTCATGGTCTCCTTCATCTCTGTGGATATGATCATATTGAAGATGAAGAGGCAAAGATAATGGAATCTTTGGAAGATGAGCTTATTAGTGCCTGGGTGGAGGTCAAAAATGGCTAGACAGTCTTTGACTGATGCCTTTAAAAATGCAGGTGCAGGCATTGTAAAAACCTCTGTCGAGCGAAATTTTCGTATTGAGCTAGGATTTCTGGTCCTAGTGGTTGTTTTGGGGCTTTTTTATCACATTTCAGTACTTGAGTGGGCTGTAGTTTTTGTTTGTTGCGCGTTAGTATTGGGTGGTGAGTGTCTTAATAGCTCTTTAGAGGCAATAGTAGATTTAGCTTCACCGGATTACCACGAACTTGCTGGAAAGGCAAAAGACTGTGCGGCAGGTGCTGTATTAGTTTTCTCGCTTGGCTCGCTCGCTGTTGGGGTAATCATATTTTTGCCACGTATAGCGCAAACTGTCGGTTTATGCTAGCTTCGAAAAGGATTGTTGGTCCGTATGAGATATAACGAAAACAATATTGATTACCACGGCTTTAAATCTGGCTTTGTTACTTTTTTGGGTAGACCAAACGCTGGTAAATCAACCCTTCTAAATGCATTAATGGGTAAAAAGCTTGCTATCACAAGCTCTACTGCTCAAACTACGCGTCATCGCTTTCGTGCAGTTCATACCACTGATTCCCATCAAATTGTTATTGTAGACACTCCTGGGGTTCATAAACCTCATGATGCTCTAGGCGAAGAGCTCAATACCACAGCACTCAAATCGCTAGATGGTATTGATGTGGTTGCCTTCCTTCTTGATGCACATGAGCCATTAGGAAAAGGAGATCAATGGGTAATTTCTGAATTGAAAAAATGTAAGAGCCCAAAAATCTTAGTAGTTTCAAAGATAGACCTTGCTTCTCCCGAAGAAGTAGATGCTCAGATTTCTGCAGCGTGTGAATTGGGTGAGTGGGATGATATCTGTCCGCTTTCGTCGGTTGAAGGAACCAATATTGATTCCTTCCTTGATGTGGTGGAAAAATATCTTCCCGAAGGTCCGCTTTGGTTTCCTGCAGATATGGAAACCGACCAGCCAATTGAAGTTATCATCGCTGAATTTATTCGTGAAAAGATTCTGCTCAATGCCTATGACGAAGTTCCACATGCAGTAGGGGTTGTTGTTGATGATATGACTTATAACCGCCGCAAGCATATCCAAAATATTTATGCCACCATTTATGTTGAGCGCGATAGCCAAAAAGGAATCATTATTGGTAAAGCCGGTTCAAGTATTAAAAAGATTTCTACCGAGGCTCGTTTGGATTTAGAAAAACTACTTAATACAAAAGTGTTCCTTGATCTCAATGTAAAAGTTAAGAAAAACTGGCGTCGTGATTTAAATCAGATACGTCGCTTTGGGTATGGCGAAGGTGCATAGAAAGGCATTTTCGTTATGGCTTCTCCAACATATCGTGCTACGGGTATAGTTTTACGAAAAACTAAGCTTAAAGAGTCTGATTTGATCTACTCATTTCTTACCGATGAAGGGTTACAAATTCAAGCGATTGCTAAAGGCGCTCGAAAGCCAACTTCATCGTTTTCATCACGCCTGGAGCTGTTTTCACACTGTGATTTACTTCTCGTAAAAGGTAAATCACTTGATATCGTAAAAGAAGCGCGCCTCATAGAAGGGTTTCCTGAACTACGTAATAATTATGAGGCTGTTTTACTCGGTTCTCCTGCGCTTGAGCTTTTAAGAAAAGTGACTATCACTACTGTTTCAGATCCAAGGCTTTTCGCTATGGCAAAAGCCTATTTTTCCCATCTAGAGACAGCATCAACGCCTCAAGGATTGTTGCTTTGTGCCGCTTTTCTTATCAAGGCTTTAGCCTTTTTGGGATTTAGACCGAGCTTTTTTACGTGTATTGGATGTGGAAATATAGTTGACCTTACTCCTGCTGTTCCCTTTTCAACATTTGAAGGGGGAGTGGTATGCTCATCATGTTTTTCTCACTTTGAAACAACCTTGATTTCCGGTTCAGTAATTGGGCTTCTTCAAAAGCTTCTTATGTCATCTTTTGATGAAATAATTACGCTAGAGTATTCTCCTGCCGTAACCAAAGAAGCATTGCAGCTTTCACAACAATTACTATACGCTCATCTGGGTGTTTTTCTCAAAAGCCTCAACTACGTGTATACTCAGTTCAGCTTTGAAAAGTAGTATTCACAGACTAACCACATTTTCAAATTTTTACTTGCATTTACTTGGTTAGTCCACGTATACTAGACAGGCTGTGAAAACAGCATTTGGTATTTCATGCCTAGCTTATATGCACCACCGTTTATAAGTTCGGCTTGAAAGGGATTTAGTTTGAAAGGTGGAAAAATGGCTAACAAAGACAGCATTTCCAAAGAGCGCGTAGCAGAGCTCATCGCTGAGTACGGCAAGAATCCTAATGATTCTGGTTCTGCAGAAGTACAGGTAGCAATTCTTACCGAGCGTATTCGTAACCTCACCGAGCATTTAAAGGTTCACAAGAAGGACCATCACACCCGCCGCGGTTTGTTGATGCTCATTGGTAAGCGCCGCCGTCTTCTTGTTTATATCAAGAACAAGGACGTTCTTGAGTATCGTGACCTCATTAAGAAGCTTGGCATTCGCGACACCCTCTAAAACTTGGGCCCGCACTCGTGCGGGCTTTTGTTGTATAAGCGGTCGGTAGTGGAGGGCATTACTGCTCGCGTATTTCTAAATGGGAAATACAAAGAAGCTTTTGAGCAATAGGGCTCAAAGGAAGAGAAAGAATTGATATGGAAAAAATTACTGAATCATTTGAGTTGTACGGCAAAGAGTACACCTTATCTACTGGTGAGCTTGCAAAGCAGGCTAGTGGTGCTGTTGTAGTAACTCAGGGAGAAACCACCGTTTTAGTTACTGCGGTTATTTCTGATGCAGAAAAGGACTACGACTTCTTCCCATTAACCGTAGACTTCATTGAGAAAATGTACTCGGTTGGTCGTATTCCTGGTGGCTACTTGAAGCGTGAAGCAAAGCCATCCGATAAGGGAATCCTCACTGCTCGAATGATTGACCGTCCAATTCGTCCTGGTTTTGCAGACGGTTTTAAGCAGGAAGTTCATGTAGTTGCTACTACCTTGGTATGTGACGGAGAAAACCCACCTGACACCATGAGTGTTATGGGTGCATCTGCTGCATTGATGTGTGCTTCTGCTCCATTTGATGGTCCTTGTGCTTGTGTTCGTATTGGTCGTAATATCGAAACAGGCGAATTTATTGTTAACCCAACTTATGAAGAAGAAAAGAACTCTGATCTTGAGCTCACCATTGCTGGTACTGCTGAGTACATTTCCATGGTTGAAGCTGGTGCAGACCAGATTTCTGAAGAAGATATGCTTGCCGCAATGACCTTTGGTCAGGAAGCAATTGCTGCTTTCTGCGAGAAACAGAGCGCATTTCTGGCAAAGGTAAACCCTGAGCCAAAGCAGTGGCCAATTCACGAAGCCGATCCTTCTATTGCAGAGCGTGTTGACAAGCATTTCGACGAAATGTCTGCAGCTCTTAAAGATGCTGATAAGCAGGCACGTATGGGCAAAGTTGAGGCTTTGAAAGCGTCTATTAAAGAATCTGACTTTACTGAAGAAGAATTAGCTGCTTGGGCATCCGACATTGCTGCAGCGCTTAAGTCTCTTGAGAAGCATGCAATGCGTGCAATGGTTATTGAGACTGGTGAACGTGCAGATGGCCGTAGCGCTACTGAAATTCGTCCACTTTATATCAAAGCTGGTTACTTGCCTCGTCTTCATGGCTCTGGTTTATTCCAGCGCGGTCAGACTCAGGCTTTGTCTATTGCAACTTTAGGTATGCTCAACGAATGGCAGCGTCTTGACACTATTGATCCTCAAGAAGGTAAGCGTTATATGCACCAGTACAACTTCCCACCTTACTGCACTGGCGAAGTTGGAAGAATGGGTGCACCAAAACGTAGAGAGATTGGTCATGGTGCATTAGCAGAGCGTGCGTTGATTCCTGTTTTACCATCCGAAGATGAATTCCCATATTCTATCCGTGTTGTTTCTGAAATTATGGAATCTAACGGTTCTTCATCCATGGCTTCTACCTGTGGCTCTACTCTTGCTTTGATGGATGCGGGTGTTCCTATTAAGGCACCTGTTGCAGGTATTGCTATGGGTCTTATTAAAGAAGGCGATGATATCGTTATTCTTTCCGACATTCAGGGTCTTGAAGACTTCTTGGGTGATATGGACTTTAAGGTTTGTGGTACCGAAAAGGGTATTACCGCTCTTCAAATGGACAACAAGGCTAAGGGTCTTTCAGTAGAAATTCTTGCTCGTGCTCTCGCACAGGCTAAGGAAGGCCGTTCCTTTATCATGAAGCACATGATGGAAGCAATTTCTGCACCTCGTGAATCAGTTTCTCCATATGCGCCATTTATTGAGACCATTCACATTCCTGTTGACAAGATTCGTGACGTTATTGGTAGTGGCGGTAAAGTAATCCGCGGTATTCAGGAAGAAACAGGCGCAACTATTGAAATTCAGGAAGATGGTACAGTTCATATTGCATCGTTTGAGGGTACTGCTGGTGCTGCTGCAAAGGAAGCAATTCTTGGCATTGTTAAAGTTCCTGAAGTTGGCGAAATTTATGACGGTGAAATCGTAGGTATTAAGGACTTTGGTGCTTTTGTTCGCTTAACTCCTGGTAAAGATGGCCTCCTTCACATTTCTCGCATGGCTAATGGTCGTGTTGGCAAGGTTGAAGATGTTCTTAATGTTGGTGACATTGTTAAGGTTGAAGTAATTGAAGTTTCCGACAACGGCAAGATTAATCTTGATCGCGTTGATAAGCCAGATGTAAAGTCTATTGATGCAGAAAACAACGATCGCAAGTCTAATCGCAAACCACGTCGTCCTCGTCACTAGAAAGCGAATTGAGTCATGTATTCTTTTCAAACTCAAAGAACCTGCTCTAGACAGATAAACTTTGATGTAGTTGATGGGAAGGTTACTAACGTACATTTCGATGGTGGATGCATGGGAAACACTCAGGGTGTTGCTTCTCTTGTTGAAGGTATGAAAGTCGAGGAAGTAATTTCCCGCTTAAAAGGTATTCAGTGTGGTCCGCGCGGCACAAGTTGCCCTGACCAGCTTGCATTAGCTCTTGAATCGTATTTGGAGCAGAAGTAAGCACTAAACTTTTTTATAAAACCTATGTTTCTAAAGGCGCTTTGCATTAAGCGCCTTTTGTTTTTCTTGTATACTTCTTTAGGATAAAAGGAGAACAATGTTTTTTGAGAAAACAGTATTACATAATGGCCTTACGGTTATTTCCGAGAAAATGTCTTCTGTCCAATCAGTCTGTTTAGGTATTTGGGTTAGCGTTGGATCTCGCGATGAAGCTTGTGACCAGGCTGGATTGTCGCACTTTATGGAACATATGATGTTCAAAGGCACCTCCTCTATGAGTGCAACCGATATTTCCTCTCGTTTTGACTCAATGGGAGCAGAGTTTAATGCGTTTACGGGCAGGGAATATACTTGCTTTTATGCACGCTTTATAAGTTCTAAGCTTTCCGAAGCGTTAAGTACTTTAAGTGACATGATTATTGATTCTCAATTCTTTCCTGAGTCAATTGAAACTGAACGTCAAGTTGTCCTTGAAGAGATTGCGCGTAGTTTAGATGATCCTGACGATGCAGCTTATGAGTTATTTGCTCAATCAATCAACGGCAATCATCCTGTAGGAAAGCCTGTTTTAGGTAATCCTGATTTGGTGGCTTCGTATACTCATGATACGTGCAAAGCGTTTCATTCTCAGTTTTATCATGGGGGAAATATAACCGTTTCTGCAGCAGGTGATGTTGACCATGAAACGCTTGTTGCCTTATGCGAGAAACTATTCTCTTGCATGAATCCAGGAAGCAGAAATCAGAGAGTTTTAACAGTTCCTGACTATCAGCCAGGTATTTTTGCAAAACAAATGGATACTGAACAAGCCCATATCTATATGGGTATACCTTGGATTCCTGCAAACCATGAAGATAGATATACTGCTGGCATTCTTAATCACCTTTTAGGTGGTTCTATGTCGTCTCGTCTTTTTAATGAAGTGCGAGAAAAGCGTGGTCTGGTATATTCAATTTATTCTATGTCTTCTGCATGTTTGGGTGCTGGTACCTGGTGTGTATATGCGGGAACGCGCCATGAAAACATCCATGAAGTCATCTCCTTAGTTAAGGATGAATTACAAAAGATTCTATGTGAGGGAGTTTCCGACGAAGAAGTAGCACGATCTGCTAGTTCTATATGCGGAAGTCTTGTTTTAGGGCAGGAAACTACCACTTCCCATATGTCTCTTTTAGGAAAACGTGAATGTCTTGGACTAAATCAAGTATCACTGCAAGACTCATTAGCCTCATATCAGCAGGTAAGCGCTTCCGACGTTGAAAAGTTTGCAAAACAATATTTGGAAGCTGAAATGACAACGGCAATCGTTTCGTCTTTTACTCAGGAGCATGTTAACGAATTATTTGTAAAGAAATAACAGGTGCATAGTATTTAAGATTTAACTTTTTGAAACAGGGTAAGAATTATTAGTGTGTACGCATTGAGAGGATAAACATGATTAAAGTATGTGTAGCTGGATATGCGGGTCGAATGGGCTCAGCAGTTGTAAATGCAGTAACCGCTTCAGATGATATGGAGGTTGTTGCAGGCGTTGATCCTTTTTCTAAAGAAATGGATTTTCCTACCTTTACCACCATTGAGGAAGCAATTGCTGAGGTTTCTTTTGATGTATTAGTTGACTTTACCGCACCAAAGATTGTTGCTGATACCCTTGCCGTTGTGCTTCCTGCAGGCATAAACTGTGTTGTAGGCACTACTGGTATGACTAACGAAACCCTCGAAAACCTTGCGAAAACCGCTACCAACAATGCTTGTTTGTTCTATGCGCCAAACTTTACTACTGGTGCAGTTTTAATGATGGAATTTGCGAAAGCGTGCGCTCCTTATTTTCCTGAAGCAGAAGTAATAGAGTTCCATCATTGCAACAAAAAGGATGCACCAAGCGGTACAGCGGTTCGTACTGCTCAACTTATTGCTGAAAGCCGAGACTTTGTCTCAGCCGCACCAGGTGCTGAAACCGAAAATGAAGGAATGGAAGGTGCTCGTGGAGCCCTCGTTAACGGCGTTCCTGTTCATTCAGTTCGTACTATGGGCTATGTTGCAAGTCAGGAAGTAATTTTTGGCTCTATGGGTCAAACTTTAACTATTCGCCATGATTCTTGGGATACTTCCTCGTATATGCCTGGTGTTTTATTGGGTATTCGTAGCGTTATTGATAAATCAGGATTAATTGTTGGTTTAGAGAACTTTATGGCTTAATTGCGTATCCGTGTATAATGGCTTAGTAACGTATTAGATTGGGAGATATAGATGTCATCAACAGAACCTTTATTTGGTCGTCTCATTCCTGCAATGGTAACCCCTTTTGACGAAAATCTTGTTCTTGATTTAAATCGTACTCAGGAACTTGCTGATCGCTTAGTAAAGGGTGGAGTAGACTCGATTGTTGTTTGTGGTACTACTGGAGAAAGCCCAACGGTTTTTTATCCACAAAAAATTGATTTGTTTAAGGCAGTAATTGAAGCTGTTGATGGCCGTGCAAAAATCATTGCTAATGTAGGCGATAACTGTACTGACGACTCAGTATCCTTTGCACGAGACGTTGCAAAGCTTGATGTAGATGGTTTCTTGGCTGTTGTTCCTTACTACAATAAGCCTCCACAGGAAGGTCTATATCGTCACTTCTCAACACTTGCAAGCGCAACTGATGTACCTTTAATCATGTACAACATTCCGGGACGCTGCGTGGTAAACATGACTGCTGAAACCACCATTCGTCTTGCACATGATTGCGACACCATTGTTGGCGTAAAAGAATGTTCTGGTAGTTTGGAGCAGGTTCGCACTATTGTTGAAAACACTCCTGATGATTTTGTTCTGTATTCTGGTGATGACGGTGCAACTCTTGACATCATGGAAAATGGTGGCGCTGGAGTAATTTCCGTTGTTGCTAATGTTTGCCCTGAACGTATGGGAGAAATTGTTCGTCTTGCTGCTGAAGGTCAGTGGGAGAAAGCTCGTCAGCTTAACGAAGAATTACTTCCTTTAATGGACGGTCTTTTCGAAACCGCAAACCCTATTCTTTGCAAGGAGGCTTTGAAATTACTTGGTTTCCCTGTTGGCGGTTGTCGTCTACCTTTAATTTCTGCTACCAATGAGCAGTCTGCTCGTCTTGCAGAAATTATGAAGCAGGTTGGCGTTCTTTAAAGACCTTATACTACAGAGAAATGTATAAACCCGCTGCGGCTTTCGTGGCGGGTTTATCCGTGTAAAAAGGAAATTAATGGCACAATCAAAAAACGAAGTAAAACAAGAAAATAAAACGGATAATTCTAAGAAATCCTCTAATCGTAATAGGAATAGAACCCAATACATTAAGCATGTTCATCTTGAGAAGAGAGAAACGCCAAAGCTTTCTAAAACAGGAGACACCCAAAACTCTTCTAAGAAGAAAAAGAATACCTCTCGTAAAAAAAGAACCATTGGCAATAAGAATGCTCTCTTAAAGATAATTCCACTTGGTGGCTTAGATGCTATTGGCAAGAACATGACCTGCTTTGAATGCGGTGACGACATTGTCCTTGACGATGCAGGACTTATGTTCCCTGATGATGATCATCCTGGCGTTGATCTTATTTTGCCTGATTACACCTATATTCTTGAAAATGTAGAGAAACTTCGTGGCATTATTATCACTCATGGCCATGAGGATCATACCGGTACACTTCCTTATCTTTTAAAAGATCTTGAAATTGATGTTCCTATTTATGGTACGAAAATCACCCTTGGTCTTATTGAGGGTAAGCTTGAAGAGCATCGGGTTAAAAACGCAAAGCTAATTGAGATTAAACCTGGTGATACCGTAAAATTTGGTTCTATCAAGGCTGAATTCTTTTCAGTAAATCATTCAATTCCAGGGTCAGTAGGCGTTTTCTTCCAATCTCCAGCAGGAAACGTATTACATACTGGCGACTTCAAGCTTGATCAGTCTCCAATTGATGGTGTCCATACTGATTTCGAAGCTTTAGCTCGCTTTGGCAAAATTGGTGTTGACCTTATGATGTCCGACTCCACAAACGCAACAAATCCAAACTTTACTCCGTCAGAAGCTGAGGTTGGAAAAACACTTGATAGTATCATTTCTAACGCGAAAGGTGCTGTAATTGTTGCTTCTTTTGCATCTCATATTCATCGTATGCAGCAAATATGTGATGCGGCAGTACGCAACGGAAGAAAGGTTGCGGTTACGGGTCGTTCAATGGTCCAAAACACCGATATTGCGCGCAGGTTAGGATACTTAGACATTTCAGACCACGACATAATTGATGCTTATGATATTAAAGGTATGCCATCCGATTCATACGTTGTTATGTGTACTGGCTCTCAAGGTGAACCTCTTTCCGCTCTTGCGCGTATTGCGAATGGAAATCATAAAACCATTTCCATTGAAGAAGGGGACACAGTAATTGTTTCAGCTACTCCTGTTCCAGGAAATGAAAAGGCAGTTACGCGTGTTATTAATTCCTTAGCAAAAATTGGTGCTGACGTATACGACAAATCACGTGCTCGCGTGCATGTTTCAGGTCATGCAGGCGCAGAGGAGTTAAAGCTTGTTCTTTCTATTGTGGGACCTAAAGCTTTTATGCCGGTTCATGGCGAAGCTACTCACTTGCGTGCACACGCGCGCTTAGCTGAAGCTACGGGAGTAGATCCTGAGAATATTTTTATTTGCGATAATGGCGAAACGCTTGAGCTTACACATCAAGGGGTTACACGTGGAGATTCAGTCCAGAGCGGTGTTGTTCTTGTTGATGGCTTGAGCGTAGGCGATACTTCGAAGGAAGTATTGAGAGATAGAACCATTTTAAGTGGTCAGGGTATTGCAATTGTCTCCTTCGCTCTTTCTAAGAAGGGCCGCTTGATGAGCGACATTCTTTTAGAAGTCCGTGGCATGCCAGGCGGAGACGACCAAGATTTGCTTATGGTGGCAACTGGTTCTATCAGCAGTGCTCTTCGACGTGCTCTTGAGCGTACTACCGATGAGAAAGAACTAAAGAAGAGTGTAAGAAGCGCCCTTCTTTCAATTCTCTGGGAAAGAACTAATCAACGACCAATGGTTGTGGTAAATATTTTGCATATTTAGTTTTGAGGAATTAGTCCTTTATAATTATCCAATCCTTACCTGCACGGCAAACACACTACAAGGAAACACGGTAAATGAAAGCAAAAGGTACTCCTAAAAAGACTACTAAGAAGGTTGCAAGCAAAAGCACCAATAAATCTGGTGCCAAACCTACTTACGCAGAAAAAAAGCAACCTCAAACTCAACCTCTTTTAGACAACCGCACTAAGCGTGATATTGGTGCGGTTGTTATGGCGGTTCTTGCTATTGCGCTTTTCGTAACTGCTTTTATGGGTTCTTCTGGTTTTATCACCGGTGCGCTTAATATTGGCCTTCGCCATGCGCTTGGTTTAGGCGTATATATCCTTCCAGTTATCTTGTTGATTCTCTCTGTTCTTTTTCTTATTCGTTTTGAAAAACAACGGGTTCCCGCAAGAAGTGCTATAGGTTTTGCCCTTATTTTTACCGCAGTGTTAACACTTCTCTCACTAACTTCCATTGGCGCTGAGCAGAATCCTAATATTCTATTTGCCGAACAAATGGTTGTTTCAAAAGGCGGTTTAATTGGTGCTGCATTTGGGTGGGTCTTTTTAAACCTTTTCGGAATGATAGTTTCTGTCATTATCTGTATTGGTGTTATCGTAATTGGTATCGTAATTATTGGTTTTTCCATTTCTGCATTAATTGAAAAGATGCGTCTGGCACGGGTTCAAAAGGAATCAGAGAGCATGGATTTTTCGTCGTATGCTCCTTTTGCACGTATAAAACGAGGAGGCTCTGTAGCTGAAGATAATTTAGCAAGAAAGCGAGTAGGGAGGGATGTTAACCAAACTTTGGCCGAAAATGACATTTTTCAGCCAATTGATCCCGCTCTTGCACAAGCAAAAACTACTCGTTTGGCAAATGCTTCAGAATTAAGCAATCCAGCTGCTCAAGTAACGCGTACTTTGCCTAAGAAACAGCTTGCTCCAGATAAAACCATTATTCTTCCTTCTTTGGATGAAGAAAATATAACGGGGAGCGCGTCGGCTCTTACGCGCACTCTTCCAACAAAAGAAGCTTCACTTCAAACAAAACAAAAGAGTGCACCTAAGCGAGCGAAGAGACAAAAACCACAAAACGCTGCTCCTACTCCTCAAGAAGGATTTGTTTTACCTTCTATGGATATCTTATCCACTTCTGTTTCCTCTTCAAAATCTAAAGAAAGCGATGAGGTTCTTGCTTCCACTGGCATGTTGCTTCAACAAACCTTAGCTGATTTTGGTGTTTTTGCTGAAGTTGTTGGTTGGGTAGCAGGCCCTACGGTTACTCTCTTTAAGGTTGATTTACCTTCAGGCGTAAGAGTAAGCAAAATCTCAAACCTTTCTGATGATATTGCGCTTGCGCTCGCTTCTCCTGGTGTACGTATTTTTGCTCCAATTCCTGGTACCAACTATGTTGGTATTGAAGTTCCTAATAAAACAAGGCAAACCGTTTTATTAGGAGACGTGCTTAAAACAGCAAAAGAAGGCCCTCTGCAAGTTGCAATTGGTAAAGACGTTGAGGGTAATTGCATTACTGACGATCTTTCAAAAATGCCTCATTTGCTAATTGGTGGTACTACTGGTTCAGGTAAATCAGTTGAAATCAACTCAATGATCATGTCTATTTTGATGCGTTCTACTCCAGCTGAAGTGCGCATGATTATGATTGACCCAAAACGCGTTGAATTCACTCCTTATAATGACATTCCTCATTTGTATGTTCCGGTAGTTACCGAATGTAAAGAAGCTGCAAGCGCTCTTTCTTGGGCGGTAGCTGAAATGGAGCGTCGTCTTAAAGAATTCGCGCAGGTAGGTGCACGCAATATTGGTCAATATAATGCGAAAGCTCAAGAATCTAAAATTGCTCACGAGCAAGATTCCGAAGTTGAACTTATTGAACAAATTCCTTACATCGTTATCATCATCGACGAGCTTGCAGACCTTATGATGAATGTTGGCAAAGAAGTTGAATTTTCAATTGCACGATTAGCTCAATTGGCACGTGCAGCAGGTATTCACTTAATTATTGCTACCCAACGACCTTCCGCTAATGTTGTCACGGGCTTAATCAAGGCCAATATTACCAGTAGAATTGCCTTGAGCGTTGCGTCTGGTACTGATTCACGTGTTATTCTTGATGCAACGGGTGCTGAGCATCTTATTGGTAACGGTGATCTTCTTCTTTCGAAACCTGAACTTGCTAAACCACAACGTATCCAAGGTTGTTATGTTTCAGATGACGAGATTGAGGAAGTTGTTGAGCACTTAAAGGAACAAGGTGAACCTGAATATCATACTGATATTCTGAAAACCAACATAATAACCATTGGGGACAGTGCTCCTGATGGTTCTGGGGGATGTGTTACTGCAGATGATCCGCTTTTATGGGATGCTGCGGAGATTGTGTGCTCTTCTGGTATGGGTTCAACCTCAAACCTACAAAGAAGATTGAGCGTAGGGTATTCTAGAGCTGGCCGTATTATGGACATGCTTGAAGAAAAGGGCATTGTTGGACCTCCAAATGGTTCAAAACCCCGTGAAGTCTTAGTTGATAGCATGGAACTGGAAACAATTAAAGCCTTTGAGGCGCATGATTAATAGGGATAGAACGTGAATTACATTAGCTTTGGCAGCCTTCTTAAAGAGGCACGAATTCGCAATGGACTAGAATTAACTAATGTTGCCCGGGACTTACGTATACGTCCCGACATTTTGAGAGCTATTGAAGAGAGTGATTTTTCTCGTATGCCACCACGCGGTTATGCGCGGAATATGGTTAATGCGTATGCTCGCTACCTTAAGCTTAATGCTGATGAAATTACTCGCATGTATCTTGATGAGCAATATGCTTCCGATGTTGCTTCTACGCGTGTGGACTTTGACAATACAATCTCAACCCGTCGTTCGAGCGCTCACTCAACCTCACAATTTAGTGCAGTTGGACCTAATCCGCCACGCGATAAGTATGCTGTTGCTCGTCAAAAAACCTTAGCGCGTGATACATACACTATGGAAGAAGAGAACGAAATTCGATCCGTTCGTGCGCGTGAAATCAATGCTGCTCGTCAGCAAGGAAATTCTCGTCAAAATGTGCGCGCTGCTCGACGTTCCAGCGTAAATCAGCAGTACGGTAATATGTATTCACAGCCAACCGGTTTTGATCTACGTTCTAAGCTTCCTCTAATTGGCATAATTCTTGCGCTTCTTCTTATTGTTTTTATTGTATTTAACGTTGTTTCGTGCAATAAAAAACAAGAGGAAGCTAACACTATTCCTGTTACGGGCTTAGAAGAATCCAACTCAAATACTGCAGAACAGGTACAAACAGAGCCTGCACCAACTAGTTTTACTTTGGAATATGAAGTTACTTCTGATGCTGGTGCATATATTGAAATCTATGTAGATGGAAAAGCTCAGGTTGCTCAAGATGTTGCTGGTGGTACAACCGGTTCATATAGTTCATCAGACACCATTAAGTTTGTTACCTCTCATCCAAATAATGTTGTAGTAAAAGTTGATGGAGAAGAGCAAACGTTAACCGCTAACAGTAGTGGTGTTGCTACCTTAAATTTGAAGTTCAGCGATATTCTTGCCGCATGGTATGAAGCTCATCCAGAGGTTCCTAAACCTGAACAGAGCGCTTCTTCTGATTCTGCTGAAGGATCAACAACCTCTTCATCAGGCAGTTCTTCAGCAAATGATTCGTCGAGTACCGCCGCTTCCGGAACAAGTTCTTCTTCAAAAACTACTGCTTCTGGAACTGCAACTTCGTAGTTGATTTGTGTATAGTAAAACCTAGAGAGCATATAACCGATCTGCTCTCTGTACGTTATAGGAGGAAGATATGGCAAAAGATTCAAGCTTTGATGTAGTCTCCCAGGTAAACATGCAAGAAATTGACAATGCTTATGGTCAAGCCAAAAAAGAGCTTACTCAGCGATACGATTTAAAAGATTCCGGTTCTTCTATTTCTCTTGATAAAGGCGGAAAGACTATTACCGTTGAAGCACCTTCTGATTTTGTTGCTAAGCAGGTAATTGATATTATTGGCTCAAAACTCGTAAAACGAGGTGTTGATTTGGCGTCGGTAAAATGGGGCGCTCCACAGGCCTCTTCGGGCGGTAATGTTCGCCAGGTTGCAAACATTATTGAGGGCATTGACAAAGAAACCGCGAGCAAAATTAATAAGGACATTAAAGGCACAAAGCTTAAAGTTAAAGTCACTATTGAAGGTGACAAGCTTCGCGTTTCTGGCCCTAAGCTTGATACCCTTCAAGAAGTAATTGCTTTCTTAAAGGGCCAGGACTATGGACAACCTCTTCAGTTCGTAAACTATCGATAAGGATAAGAAATAATTATGCTTGGTAGAGTCTCTTTTGTGACCCTCGGATGCGCAAAAAACGAAGTTGATTCTGAACAAATGAAACGAAAGCTTGCTCATGCAGGCTTTCGTATTGTAGGAAACAATCAACCTTGCGATGTTGTGGTAATAAATACCTGCTCCTTCATTCAATCTGCTATTGAAGAATCTCTTGATGTGATTTTCGATATTGCTTCAGAACAAGCACATGTGGAAGGCAGTATGAAACTGGTAGTTACTGGTTGTCTTCCTTCACGATATGGAGACTCTCTTGCTGAAGAACTTACTGAACCAGATGCGTTTGTGACATGCGCAGAAGAAGAGAATATTGTTGAGGCAGTTTGTGAACTGTTAGCTATTGAAAGCATTCCTTTAATTTGTGATAGCGATAAAGGCTTAGTGGGCAGCCGCTGTAATAGTATTGGTGCTGAGAATACTTGGCAAACTGAAATAGTTACTAACACCAGCGCATATTTAAAGATTTCAGATGGTTGCAGTCGTTTTTGCTCATATTGCACCATCCCGTTTATTCGAGGAAGATATCATAGCTTTTCGCGAGAAGAGGTATTAAAGGAAGCTCATACGCTTATTTCTACGGGAGCTAAAGAGGTTGTGTTAATTGCTCAAGACTCTGGTTTATGGGGAACTGATTTCGATGAACCAGATACCCTTGCTTCGCTATTAGAAGAATTAGCGTCAACTTATCCAGAAATCTGGTTTAGAGTAATGTATCTTCAACCAGAAGGGCTTAGTAAAGAGCTTCTGGCAACTTTTGCTGCTTATGACAATATCTGCAATTACTTTGATATTCCCTTACAGCACAGCAATGCAGAATTGCTTAAAACTATGAATCGCTCAGGTTCTACACAAGAATTTCTTGATTCCTTGTCGCAAATACGATCAGTTCTTCCTGATGTAACTCTTCGTACAACTCTTATTGTGGGTTATCCTGGAGAAACCGAAGAGCAGTTTGAAGAATTGTGTGACTTTGTTTCTGAAGCAGAGTTTGATTATGTTGGCATTTTTCCATACTCGCAAGAAGAGGGCACTAAAGCAGCAAAAATGCCTAACCAAATTGATGAAGAAACAAAAAACGAGCGTTTCCAAGAATTAAGGGATCTTGCTGATGCTATTTCGACTCAAAAAATGGCCTCTCATATTGGCACTAAGGTAAAAGTGCTTATTCTTGGTGAGGAAGAGGACGGTCAGTTATACGGTAGAAGTCAGGCACAGGCTCCAGATGTTGATGGAGTTATCTATCTTGATAAGGGAACGATTGGCGAATTTGGAACCTATACAATTGATGACACCTTACTGTATGTAATGGAGGCATCACGTGTCTAATTCTAGCCCAAACACTTCATCTACTCACACTTCAAAAACTACCACGTCTTCAATTTGGACACCGGCAAACATTGTTACGATTGTCCGTATTCTGTTGGTGCCTGTATTTGTTGCGGTGCTTATTGCTCCATGGCCTCAGTGGCTTTCTTTCTGGCCTGAAGCTGAGTTGTACAAACCCTGGATTGCGGGACTTTTGTTCAGTGTTCTTGCAGCTACTGATGCTCTTGATGGTTATCTTGCAAGAAGCAGGGGAGAAGTAACAGATTTCGGTAAGTTTATTGATCCGCTTGCAGATAAAATTCTGGTAGCCGGAGCCCTTTTGGCACTTTGTGAACTTCAAGTTCTTCCATCATGGGTTGCTCTTATTATTTTAGTTCGTGAATTTATTATTTCTGGTTTGCGCATGGTTGCTGCCTCACAAGGAATTGTTGTTGCGGCAAGTTGGTATGGTAAAGCTAAAACCGTATTTCAGATTATTGCAATTCTGCTTTTCATTATCATGGACTCTGAATTGTTATTAAGTATTCATGGTTCTTTGGGTACTGTTTTCTATTATTTGTCTTGGTTTGTAATGGCAATTGCTTTAATTCTTACCATTGTCTCCATGCTTGATTACCTTTTTAAATGTAAAGAGGTATTAGGCTTCAAACCTTCCGATACTTCCGATGATTTCTATATAACAAAAAATGATATCTCTCATAACAATAACGATGACAAGAGCAGTGCATCACTTGGCAATTCAGAATCTTATATAGCTGATAAAAAAATAGCATCCCTTGCAAATAAACAAGATGATCTATCTGTTCATGAACTTACTGATGAGGTAATTCAAGTTGCTTGCGAAGTAATTTCCTTAGCAAAAGAAAAAAATATCACCCTATCAACCGCAGAAAGTTGTACTGGTGGGTTAATCACAGGTGCTCTTACGGCTGTTCCAGGTAGTTCGGATGTTGTCTGTGGTGGGGTAGTAAGTTATTCGAATACTGTTAAAGAGTCGATACTTAAGGTTCCTTCTCATGAGCTTCAAAAATACGGTGCCGTTAGTTCTGAAGTAGCTCTAAGTATGTCCGAAGGCTCTCGAAAGCTCTGTAATTCAACAATTGCACTTTCGGTTACGGGAGTTGCTGGTCCAGGAGGAGGAACGCCTGAAAAACCTGTTGGAACTGTATGGTTTGGTGTTTCTACAGAAAATACTTCGTATGCTGAAGTCTGCCATTTTGGTACTGATCGTACCGAGAATAGAACAAAAACTATCCTGCATGCGTTCTCATTGATGAAAAAAGAGATTCTTAAAAAGTAGTTTAAATATTTCTAATTAATATAACTTTCAACTAAATTTGAGGAAATATCTTTATTTTAATTTATAAACTTAGTATTGATTTCGAACAGATGTTCGTTTATTCTAAGTTTGTCCAAAATACACCCTTAATTAGGAGAAAAAATGAACAAGGACAAAGAGCAATCCTTAAAAATGACTACTGATCAGATTGAGCGTAAGTTTGGCAAAGGCTCAATCATGAAATTAGGAGAATCTTCTAATCTTCATGTTGAAGCAATCCCAACAGGAGCTCTTCCTTTAGATATCGCATTGGGAATTGGTGGCGTTCCAAAAGGTCGTATTATTGAAGTATACGGCCCTGAATCTTCTGGTAAAACCACTATTGCACTTCACATTATTGCTGAAGCACAAGCTCAAGGTGGCATAGTTGCCTTTATTGACGCAGAGCATGCACTAGATCCGGTTTATGCCGCTAAATTGGGAGTGGATGTAGATGAGATGCTTATCTCCCAGCCAGACACTGGAGAACAAGCATTGGAGATCTGCGATATGCTTGTTCGTAGTGGTGCAATTGATTGCATTGTTGTTGACTCAGTTGCTGCACTTGTTCCTCGTGCTGAAATTGAGGGTGAAATTGGTGATTCCACTATTGGCCTTCAGGCTCGTCTTATGAGCCAAGCGCTTCGTAAGCTTGCTGGTTCTCTTTCTAAGTCAAATACAACCTGTATTTTCATTAATCAATTACGTGAAAAAATTGGTGTTATGTTTGGTAGTCCAGAAACTACCACAGGTGGCCGTGCTTTGAAGTTCTATTCTTCGGTTCGTATCGATATTCGCCGTATCGAAAGCCTGAAAAAGGATGGCGAATTCATTGGAAATCGCGTTCGCGCAAAGGTAGTAAAGAATAAAGTTGCTCCTCCTTTCAGGCAAGCAGAATTTGACCTTATGTACGGTGAAGGTATTTCAAAAGAAGGTTGCATTCTTGATATGGGTGTAGAAATTGGAGCAGTTGGAAAAAGCGGTTCCTGGTTCAATTACGGTCAAGAGCGTTTAGGTCAGGGTAGAGAAGCAGCAAAGAATACTCTGAGGGAAAACCCTGATATGAGACAAGAGATTGAAGATAAAATTCGCGAGTATTACGGCTTAACAGCCTCGCAGAATGAAACTGTAGAAGCATAATGAGTTCGTCTAAGTGCAAAGAGGAGATTCTTGCCTCTTTGCAAGCTCAAATCAACTCAATAGAAAGCGAAGCTTCCGATTTAGATAATGAAGATTGTACAGAATGCCAAATCTGTACTGATTCCCCTGAAAAAGCTTTTCAAAAAATACAACAACTTGTTGCTGTTAGGGATAGATCGGTGCATGAAATTAAGCAAAGACTTAGCTCGTTAAATTATTCTCAACAAGCCATTTCTATAGCAGTTGAGCGTGCTTTATCATGCAATTACTTAAACGACGAACGTTTTACCGAAGTTTATCTACGTTCAAAAGTAAATAGAAATAAGGGATTGAGGGGAGCGAAGGCGGATCTTCTTGCGCAAGGTATTTCAGAATCATTCATTGATGGATGCATTGATGCCTTCTTCGATATGGACCAAGAAGAACTCAGAGCGTATCAACTTCTTTGTCAAAAACCTCCTCGTTCAAAGAATAAGTTTCAAGCTGCTTATGGAAAACTTATTCGAAATGGTTACCAATCAAGTGTTGCTCTGTCGGCAACTAAACGCTGGATTTCTTCCATCTCTCTAAAGAATTAGCCCTTATGAATGAAGAAAAACCAAGTTTTTATACCTTCTATGGTGATATAGAGTAATAAAGTGTTTTTTTGAATGAATTATGGAATAAACCATTCAAATGTTTTATTATTGATTCTTGCATGAACTTTAGTACCGCTTGGTATTTAGAATATATTTACATACTCTATTTATTGCACCCCTGGTGTACTGTGTTCATGCCTTGTTATTCAAGGCATTTTTTTTATGCCGCTTATGTAAATTTCTATTAGAAAGGAACCTCCATGATTGAACTCATTGTGGCTGTTTTAGTTGCAATCATTGTAGGTTTCCTCATCGGCTATTATTTGATGCAGCAACTTCAGAAAAAGCAGATTCAGCAAAAAACTGATGACGCAAACTCTGTTTTGAATGAAGCTAAGCGTGAAGCTGAGAGCATGAAACGCGAAGCTGAGAGCATGAAGCGTGAAGCTTTAGTAGAAGCTAAAGATGAGGCACTTAAACTTAAGCAATCTCAAGAAGAAGAGCACAAGGAACGCATGCGTGAAGTTCGCTTTGCGGAAGAGCGCATCAATAAACGTGAACAGAATCTCGATCGTCGTAGCGACACTCTTGACCAGCGCGAACATCAAGTTTCATCATTGCAAGGCTCCCTTGATCGTAAGCAAAGAGAATTACAGAAGCAGGAAAAGAGCATTGCTACTCGTCTTGAAGAAGTAGCTGGTCTTACTGCTGAAGAAGCAAAGGTTGAATTGCTTGACGGTTTACGAGAGGAAGTTGCGGTAGAATCTGCTGCAATTATTCGCGAGTCTGAACAGCGCACCAAAGCTGAAGCAGACAAAAAAGCTCGAGAGATTTTATCGGTTGCTATCCAACGACTTGCTGCAGATCAAACTGCCCAAATTACTGTTTCTACTATTCATATTTCTTCTGATGATCTTAAGGGTCGAATTATCGGTCGTGAAGGTAGAAACATTCGTTCTTTTGAACAAATTACGGGTACCAACCTTATTATTGATGACACACCTGAGTGCGTTACCATCTCTTCTCATGACCCAGTACGTCGCGAAATTGCGAGCGTCACCATGGAGAATTTGATTGCTGATGGCCGTATTCATCCAGCTCGTATTGAAGAAATGTTCAATAAGGCATCTAAGTATGTTAATCAGCAAATCATTGAAGCAGCAGAACAAGCAACCTTCGATACTGGCATCTATGACCTACATCCAGAACTTGTTAAAACATTAGGTAGACTACGTTATCGCACTTCTTATGGTCAGAATGTTCTCAACCACTCCTTAGAAGTAGCTTATCTCTGTGGCATTATGGCTTCCGAGCTTGGCCTAGATCCTGTCCCTGCGAAACGTGCAGGCCTTTTGCATGACTTAGGTAAAGCCGTTGACCACGAAATTGAAGGTTCACACGCAGTCATTGGCGCTGATTTGGCTCGTCGTTTTGGCGAAGAGCCTATGATTGTTCATGCTATCGAGGCTCACCATAATGATGTTGAACCTAATTCTGTTTTAGATGTTTTGGTTCAGGCTGCGGACGCAATTTCCGCTGCCCGTCCTGGAGCACGTAAAGAGAATCTTGAAACATACATCAAGCGCCTTGAAAAACTCGAGGAAATTGCTAATTCTTACGAAGGTGTTGAACGTACCCATGCTATACAGGCCGGTAGAGAAGTTCGCGTTATTGTAACCCCAGATGTTGTTGATGAAGCACATACCACCGTATTAGCTCATGATATCGCCCGCCAAATTCAGAATGAGACTAAATATCCTGGTGAAGTAAAGGTTGTTGTTATTCGCGAGACTCGTTCTGTTGATTACGCTCGCTAATCGTTTACATTATGACTAAGGATTCTTTAAGACACTTTATTGAAGAAGTAACTGATGGAAGCCATCTCCGAGTTCAAGATGATCTCGGAGATGGCTTTGTTCGTCTTAAAGCAGCTGAAGCACAACGAAGGCAAGCTAAACAGGACATCAGATCTTTTGAAGACGTTGTTATTGAAATGCTTCGCAATGCACGAGATGCGCATGCTACCGTAATTTTTGTTGCTACTTGGAAAGAGGGAACTACCCGTCATCTTTCAATGATAGATAATGGCGATGGCATTCCCGAAGGATTACATGAAACGGTTTTTGAGCCTTTTGTTACCTCAAAACTTGATACCATTCACACCGACCGATGGGGAGTTCATGGTAGAGGTATGGCGCTTTATTCTATTCGTGAAAATACTCAGAAAGCAACCATCTTAAACTCTAAACCAGGTCTTGGCTCGGTATTTCAAGTTATTTCGGATACGGTTTCTCTTACTGAGAAGAAAGATCAATCTTCTCTTCCTATTATCACGAAAGACGAAAATGGTGGACTCGTATTAAGAGGCCCTCATAACATTATTCGTACATCTCTTGAGTTTGCTATTGATGAGAGAAGAAGCGTTACGCTTTTTTTAGGTTCTCCAATTGAAATTGCCGCAACTCTTTACTCTTTCAATCAGAAAGCGTTAAGCATCCTTGATTCGGTATTTTCTAACGAAGTTCAAACTACTCCGTTTATCCAGCGCCTTGCTTTAGCGTACGATGACAACTCTTTCGTTGAAATAGCTTCTACACTTGGCCTCCCGCTTTCTAAAAGAAGTGCGTATCGTATATTGAAAGGGGAGATTCAACCTCTACGCCCTCTTTTAACCCTTGTTTCTACCGTGCTTCAACAAACAAATGTAGAGAAAGACGCTAAAGAAAAAGGCAAATCTGACATAACAAATACTCAAACAAACATTTCAAAAGACAATATTCTTCATGTTCGTCCAAATCAGAAGAGTTTTAAACTGCAGGATAACGAACGGGAAGAATTGGTTTCTCTATTGAATACGTGGTACGAAAAACTTGCTGAAAGCAACTATCTAGAACCGGGAATTTCTCCAACAGTATCATGCACCAAACAAGAGATTAAAATCACCATCCCTATTATCCATACGTTATAGGGATTTACACGTATTCAGCATTGCTAAGCCACGTTGGTTTGCTAAAATGTTCCAAGATAAAAATCAGTAGTAACTCGTAAACGCACTACAAACGAAAGACTAAACATGACACATAATGATGCCTACGAGCATTACACGCAAAGCGGAAATAAGATTGGCTGTCTGAAAGTATCGTCTAAATCTTCTCCCGCATCCGTTGCTGGCGCTATTGCAGGAATGATGAAAGACGGATTAAATGTTGAAATCCAGTCGGTTGGCGCAGGTGCAGTAAATCAAGCAGTAAAAGCAATTGCAATTTCTCGTGGATTCCTTTCTCCTGTAGGCATAGAAGTAGTTTGCACTCCTTCTTTCGCTGATATTGTTATCGACGGTGAATATCGAACTGCAATTCGATTTACCGTTGAGCGTCGTAATGCACTCACAAATCAAGTTGACTAGTCTTAGAATAGGTCCTAAGTTGTATAGCTCTGAATTAGCTCAAAAGACGTTTTATGTAATTACTTATGGATGCCAAATGAATAAACATGACTCTGAGCGTATTGTTGGTATGCTCACCAATAATGGCGCTGAGCGTGTTTATTCATTTGAGGAAGCAGATATAGTAGTCTTCGTGACCTGTTGCGTACGCGAAGCAGCCGAAACTCGCCTTATCGGACAAGTTGCTTCTATTAAGAACATTCCTCTTCGAGATAATGCCCCTGTTTCTAAACGAATTATTGCTATTGGTGGCTGCATTGGTCAGAACAAGGCCGATGAACTTATTACCATGCTCCCTCATGTTGATGTTGTATTTGGTACTTTTAACTTAGCTTCTCTTCCTCGTTTGCTCGAACAGACTATTATTACAGGCGAACATGCGGTTGAAGTGCTTGATGCAGCTGATGATTTTCCAACTAATCTTCCTTCAAAACGTGAGAATAAGTGGTCAGCGTGGCTTCCAATCTCTATTGGGTGCAACAATTTCTGCACCTATTGTATTGTTCCTTATGTACGTGGTAGAGAAAAGTCTCGTCCAATTGAAGAGGTAGTTGCTGAAGCACAAGCCCTGGTAAACGATGGGGTAGTAGAGATTACCTTATTAGGTCAAAACGTAAACTCATACGGCAGAGATTTATATGGTGATGCATGTTTTGCAAAGCTTCTTGAAGAAGTTGCAAAAACTGGGGTGAAACGCCTCCGTTTTGCTACTTCTCACCCAAAGGATATGTCGGATGAATTAATAGCTAAGTTTGGTACTCTTGACAACTTAATGCCTGCACTTCATTTGCCTTTCCAATCGGGATCTAATCGTATTTTGAAGGCAATGAACCGTCGTTATACACGAGAACATTACCTGGAATTAATTCAAAAGCTTCGCAAAGCGTGTCCTGATATTGCGCTTTCGGCTGATGTGATTGTCGGGTTCCCAGGAGAAACCGAAGAAGACTTCCAAGATACCTATGATTTGGTAAAAGAAGTTGGATTCACCAATGTTTTTACCTTTATTTATTCCCCTCGTGAAGGCACTCCTGCTGCAAAAATGGGAGATGACACACCTCGTGAAGTTATTCAGGAGCGCTTTGAGCGCTTAGTTAAAATTGTTGAAGATCAAGCCTTTAAAGCTAATCAAATTGACAACAATAGCGAAATTGAGGTCCTTATTGAAGGAAGCTCAAAACGTCATGATGATGTTTTGGTAGGTAAGAGCCCGAAAAATCAAACAGTTCACGCAAAAGTTCCTGAAGGAACCAATATCGAGGACCTTAAAGGTGCTTTCGCAAAAGTAAAAATTACCAATGCGCGTACCTGGTATCTCCAAGGGGAAGTGATAGAAATAGTATCCTAGAAAGAGGATAACCAACACTACTATGAGTATTCCGCTTTCCTTACATAAACCGATAATTTCAATTGTTGGCCCTACTGCTTCAGGAAAAAGTAGCCTTGCCCAAAACGTTGCAAAGCGTTTAGGCGGGGCGGTACTCTCTGCTGATTCTATGCAGATTTATAAAGGAATGGACATAGGAACCGCCAAAATTAAGCCCGAGGAGCAAGAGGTACCTCATTATCTTATTGATATTGTTGAACCCGGATATTCTTATTCTGCGCAGCAGTTTCAAACTCAAGCACGTGAACTTATTACAAACCTTGATCAAAAAGGTATTGTCCCTATTTTGTGCGGAGGAACGGGGCTATATGTACAAGCTGCTCTTGAAGATATGAATTTTCCAAAGGGTGAGCAAGACAATAATCCAGTACGAGAGTTCTATACAAATTTCCTCAAGGAAAAAGGTTCGGAGGCGCTTTGGGATGAATTAAACCGAGTTGATAGCCAATCTGCTCAAGTTATTCATCCTAATAATTCTAAGCGGATTATCCGAGCCTTAGAAATGCACACAGAAGGTATTTCATATGCCGAGCAGGCAAAAAATATTAAGTCTCTTGAGGAGATAGTCCCTTCTCTTAGATATGGTATTCAAGTTGATAGGGAGATTCTTAATGAAAGAATCAACAAACGTGTTGATCTTATGATTGAGGAAGGTCTTGTTTCAGAAGTTGAAACATTACTTAATCAGGGTTTTGAATCAGCCCTTACAGCCCCTCAAGCAATTGGTTATAAAGAAATTGTTGCGGCACTTCATGGAAAATGCACGCTTGATGAAGCAATTGATCAAATAAAACTCGCAACAAGGCGCTATGCCAAACGCCAGCGTTCTTGGTTTAATCGAGACAAAAAAATTAAATGGTTAAACAGTTCGAAACTTTCATCTGATGAAATGGCTTTAGTAATAGAAAGCGATTTTCAATCTTTGTAAGGATGAACGGTTATGAACCTCTCTTTCGAAAAGCTTCATGGGCTTGGTAATGATTTTGTTTTTATTGACGATATGGAAGAAAAGCTGGAGCTTTCTCCTGAGCAAGTTGCCTTCTTATGCGATCGTCATTTTGGCATTGGAGCCGATGGTGTTATTTTGGTTCGCCCTTCAAAGCGACCAGAATGCGCTGCTTACATGCACTACATCAATGCAGATGGCACGTTAGCCGAAATGTGCGGAAATGGCATTCGCTGTTTTACAAAATTCTTAGTTGACCACAACTACATTGAAGCTGGTCAAACTTCTTATATTGCTGATACCCTTCGTGGTCCACTTCAAATTTCTTTTCAAGTAGACGAATTTGGACACATGACAGTTGCCACGGTAGATATGGACGAACCTATCTTAGAGCCTTCTTTGGTTCCAACCACTTTTATAGCTAACGCAGTAACTAAAAAGGGAACACCATTTGCTAAAGAAGTCCCTGTTGAATCACCATGGGGAACCTTTACCTTCACTGCTGTTTCTATGGGAAACCCTCACGCAATTACGTTTCTTGATGATCTTGAAAGTCTCCCAGAAGAATTATTTGTCTCGACTGAACGAAGCCTTGATACGTTCGATGTAAATAAAGTGGGCTCCTATTTTGAATGCCACGAAGTATTTCCCGCAAAATGTAATATTGAATTTGCTATCAAGGATAATAACGGCTTTAGAATGCGTGTTTTTGAGCGTGGTTGTGGAGAAACATTGGCCTGTGGCACGGGAACTTGTGCTACCTTAGTAGCAGCAGTTTTGACTGGCAGATCTTCACGTGAAGCCGATATCACGCTTTTAGGTGGAACGCTTCATATTGAGTGGAATGATAATAACCATATTATGATGACCGGTCCTGCTACCTGCAGTTTTGTAGGAGATATTACTATGTAAAACCGATAGGGGGAGTTGTGCAAAAGGCTGATTGTCTTAAAGAAATAAAGCCATACTTTTTTGTTGAGATTAATAAAAAGAAAGCTCAGCTCATTGAACAAGGCTATGATGTAATCAGTTTGGGAGTCGGAGACCCCGATATGCCAACTCCTCCCTTTATTGTTGACGCCATGATTGAAGCCATCAAGGATCCGGCTAACCATCATTATCCTGCGTATGCTGGCTCAACTGAATATAAGAAAGCGTGCGCTGATTGGATGAAGCGTCGTTTTGACGTTACATTAAATCCTGATACTCAAATGCTTATGCTAATTGGCTCTAAGGAGGGATTAGGACATCTTCATACCGCTTTCGTTAATCCCGGTGAGTATGTATTAGCTCCTTCAATTTGCTATCCTGTCTATTCAGTTGGTGCTACGCTCAACAATGGCAAAACATACTACCTTCCTATGAGGGAAGAAAACAATTGGCTTGCGGATTTCGACCATATTCCTGAAGAAATACTTTCAAAAGCAAAAATCATGTTTTTGGGGTATCCAAATAATCCAACAGGAGCTATAGCAACCGAAGAGTATTTTGATAAAGCAATTGATTTCTGCATTTCACACAATATTGTTTTAGCTCATGACAATGCGTACTCTGAAATTACCTATGACGGGTATAAAGCCCCTTCTATTCTTCAGCGTCCGCGCGCAAACGAATGTTGTATTGAATTCTTCAGTCTTTCCAAAATGTATAACATGACTGGATGGCGTATTGGTTTTTGCTGTGGTAATCCAGAAATTGTTGGTGCCCTAAGTACGGTTAAAAATAATCTTGATACTGGTCAATCAAACGCTATTCAACAAGCAGCTATTGTTGCTCTTAATTCTGGAGATGAATTTACTTCCTCTATGTGTGCTCTTTATCAAAAACGCCGTGATTATCTTGTTTCCGCATTAAACGAAATGGGGCTTAAAGCAACCAAACCATTAGGATCACTCTATGTTTGGGCTAAAGTTCCTGACGGATACACTTCAGCAAGTTTTGCAGATAAAGTACTCTCTGAAGCTCATGTGGTAGTTACTCCTGGTTCTGCATATGGTAGTGATGGTGAAGGCTATATTCGCATTTCCTTATCAACTCCCGACCAACGTCTTGAAGAGGCCGTAAGACGCATGAAGGAACTGTTATACTAACCTTCGTCTTGCTATTCGATAGATTGAGAAAAACACAGTGGCAAAAGATTCCAATACTAAGTTTGAATTTATAAACGATTCTGATTATGCCGAAAGAGCCATCTTAATTGGCGTTGAAAGGCCAAATAGCGAATGGTCTATAGACTCTTCTCTAGAAGAACTTGCACGCTTGGCGGAAACAGCAGGTGCTCAAGTTGTTGCCACCACTTATCAGAGGCTTTCATCGCTTAACCCGCGAACCTTTATTGGTTCAGGCAAAGCAGAAGAAGTTGCAGATATGTGCAGGCGGTTTGCCGCCGATATCGTGATTTTTGACGACGAACTGTCACCAAGTCAGCAATCAAATTTAGAAAAGATAGTGGGTAAAGATATCAAAGTTATTGATAGAACTGCCTTAATCTTGGATATTTTTGCGCTTCATGCAACCAGCAAGGAAGGTACTCTTCAAGTCAAGCTGGCTCAAAATGAGTACTTGTATCCCCGTTTACGTGGTATGTGGGCACACTTGGCTTCTAACAGGATGGGTGGCGGTGTAGGTTCTCGTTTTGGTGAAGGCGAAAGCCAATTGGAAGTTGACCGACGACTTATTAGAAAGCGCATTCACTCAATTAAAACAGAACTTGCAGACATTTCTCAAAATAGGCAACTTCAGCGTGAAAAACGATACGGCTCAGGAATGTTTAAGGTTGCCTTAGCCGGATACACTAATGCGGGAAAATCCTCCTTGCTTAATACACTCACCAACGCTGACATTCTTAGCTATGACAAGCTTTTTGCAACGCTTGATTCAACAACAAGAAAACTTGTTCTTCCTGAGGGAAGAGAAATAACCCTTACCGACACCGTTGGTTTTATTCAAAAACTTCCAACTACCCTTATTGAGGCGTTTAAGTCTACTTTGGATGAGATTAATGGTGCTGATCTAATTCTTCATGTCATTGATTGTTCCGATGAAAATTTCTTGGATCAAATTGATACCGTAAATATGACGCTTGAACAAATTGGCGCAGAAACAATTCCTCGCATTGAAGTGTTCAACAAGATTGACAAACTAACTGAAAGTGAAATAGAAGCACTGTCACAGAGATTTCCCGAAGCACTCCTTATCTCCTCATTAGAAAAAATTGGTTTAGATGAACTTATCAAACGAATATCATTGGTTGCTTCATCAAAAGAAATCCTTTTGAGTGTTGAAATACCGTATACCGAAGGATCATTAGTATCATTAGCGCATAGGAAGGCACAGATTCTCAACGAGAACTATACCGAAAAAGGAACAATGCTTACGCTTCGTATTTCTCCAGCATTTCTTCCTCAATTTAAGCCTTACGAAATCAAAAAATAGGTAAAAGAGAAAATACGTGTAAGTACTAAAAGGGCAGAAGTGTCTAAGGATAACTTACTTGTAAAATGCACTCATTCTTTAATACACTCTTCTAAGCACCGCTACTACTTTACCTACAATGGAACAATCGGTAGTGATAATTGGCTCCATTGTGGAGTTTTCCGGTTGTAAACGAATGCAATCTGCTTCTTTAAAGAAGCGTTTAACGGTTGCGCCATCTTCGATTAGAGCTACCACAATTTCACCGTTATAAGCAGTATTTTGTTCTTTAACAACAACATAGTCACCATCATTAATTCCTGCTTCAATCATAGATTCACCTCTGACCGAAAGAATGAAGGAAGCGGAATCTCCAACGATTTCTATTGGAAGTGTCAAATGGTTAGTGATATTTTCCTCAGCATAAATTGGTTCACCTGCTGCAACATTACCTACTAATGGAAGATTTAGTGTATTAGAAAACCCGACAGTTCCAAGAACTTGTGCTTCCTTTTTTGATTCTGGTAACGAGATAGAACGAGAGATACCCGCATCACGAATTATGTAACCCTTTTCTTCAAGATTTTTTAAATGATTATGAACGGTAGAAGGGGAGCTTAAGTTAAGACCTTCGGCGATTTCACGAACACTTGGGCCATAATTCTTTTCTTCAATAAACCATTTAATGAAGTCATAAACTTGCTGTTGTTTTTTGCTTAATGAACCATTGCCCATTTTTTACTCCTAAACCAAACAAATGTTCGATTATTTATTGACATGAACGGATGTTCGTTTTATAGTATACACGAACAAACGATCTATGCAAGTAAGGAGTGACTATGAAAAAGACGTATTCAAGCATCAATGCAACCTTTGGATCTGCTGCTCTTGATTTGAGCACCTTACCTGCATACGACGATAATCCTTCTCCTAAGGATGCCTCAATTATTCATTTTGATGAAGTTGCACCTCGTACGTATCGTCATCATTTGGGTGAGAATACCTGTTCATTTTTCATAAAAGCAGCTATTTCTTCAGTTGTTTCTTTCCTTCGCAATGACTTGTATGCACCCCCACAAAAAGTAGATATTAAGCAGGTAAACCTTCAGTACGCTACTAAAAAGCAAACTGCATTTCTGTATGCTATCTGCACAATTATTTCACTTTCAGTTATTTTATTTGGAGCATGATTCACAACGCATTCCCTCTCATGCTTAAGTTGTAAGTGCTTCAATGTTGAAATTGATACCTAACTTTTTAACCTTGAAACCCCCATTTCAATTGGCATATCTGGACTGTGCATTCTTTCAAAGAAAATGTTTTGTATAATCCAGATATGTCGATTGGAGCATAATGCGTTGTCCACTTTGTAAAAACAAAAATACTAAAGTCATTGATTCCCGCCCAGCTGACGAAGGAGCTTCCATTCGTCGTAGAAGAGAGTGCACGAATTGTGGTAATCGCTTCACCACCTATGAGCGTCTGGGAGATAATCCGCTTATTGTTATTAAGTCCGACAAGTCTTCAGAAGCATATGATAGGCAAAAACTCTTTAGAGGCCTTCTTATTGCTTGTGCAAAACGTCCTATCACCCCTGACCAGATTTCGAGACTCATTGATTCGATTGAGGCGGAGATACGTAATATGCCTCATAACGAAATCACCTCTAAGGAACTTGGAAATAAAGTCTTAGTTCGTTTGGCTAAGCTTGATGAAGTTGCGTATATTCGTTTTGCTTCGGTATATAAAGACTTTAAAACTCTCAAAGAATTTCGTGATGCTCTCACAGATATTACAAAGTAGAGTAATCAATAAACAGCAATTAGTGAACTACCTGTTAAGTAGGATTTGATGAATATTCCCCTTAAAAAGCTTTCTGAAAACGCTATCGTTCCCAAAAACGCTTACGTAGGTGATGGAGGCGTTGATTTATACTCAACAGAATCAGTAAGTCTCAAACCTTTTCAGAGAGCCTTAGTAGGAACTGGTATTGCCCTAGAACTTCCTGCTGGATTCGCGGCTTTTGTAGTGCCTCGAAGTGGTCTTGCTATTAATGAAGGCCTCTCCCTTGTAAATAGTCCTGGCCTTATTGACAGCAATTATCGTGGAGAAATTAAAGCTATTCTTATTAACTTAGATCCAGAAAACACAATTGAAATAAAGCCGGGTGATAGAATTTGCCAGCTTGTTATTTCTCCTGTTGAAACTCCAACCTTTATTCCAGTGAATTTCCTTATCTCTTCTGAAAGAGGAGAGGGCGGTTTTGGAAGTAGTGGAGTTTAAAAAACAATCATTATTGAAGAAATACTACTCTTAGCTATTTAAAAATCTTTAACTAATCAAATAGTTCACAACAATTGACTGACTAGTTACACAATGTCCCTAGGCTATCTACCAATAAGGAGTAAAACCATGGCTTTAGAAACCCCTTTTATCGTGAAGAATTGCGAACTATCAACTAGGTTAGTTATGCCTCCTATGGCAACGTGCAAAGCGGATGCATCCGGTGTAGTCACTGAGTCTTTCAATCATTTCTACCTTAAGCGTACCGATGGAGGAAGGATTGGTCTTGTTGTTCTAGAACATGCTTATATTTCAAAGCAGGGTATTGCTCATGAAAACCAGCTTGCTATGGATAGAGATGATGTTATTGGTCCTCTCAGTGATTTTGTAGAGCAGATACATAATCAGGGATCAAAAATTATTGCTCAAATTACTCATGCTGGTTCAAACACAAACTCAGACGTTACCTTACAAGAAACAGTTGCGCCAAGTTCGGTTAAGCAGCCAATGCAACCAGATAATCAAGTTCTTCCTCGTGAACTTACTAAAGAAGATATCCTTGAGATTGAATCACTTTTTGTTAAAGCGGCTCAAAGAGTAAAAGCTGCGGGTTTTGATGGTGTAGAAATTCATTCAGCCCATGGTTACTTACTTAATCAGTTTTATTCTCCTATAACAAACAAAAGAACCGACGAATATGGAGCACAGAGTATAGAAAATAGATTGCGCATCCATTCAGAAATCATTTCCCTAATTCGAAAAGAAGTAGGCGAGGATTTCATCATCTCTATTCGCTTTGGTGGTTGCGATTACATTGAAGGCGGTAGCACTATTGAGGATGCTGTAAAAGCGGCCCAGCTATTTGAAAAGTGGGGTATTGACCTAATTAACGCTTCAGGTGGCATGTGTGGTTATAAAGGTCCTGGAATTAAAGAACCAGGCTATTTCAAAGATTTATCAGCTGCAATTAAAAAACAGGTTTCTATTCCGGTAATCCTTACTGGAGGTATAAAAGAACGTGAAGATGCTGAGAGTCTTCTTTCTGAAAATGCTGCAGACTTAATTGGCATTGGACGCGCTTTGCTTAAAAATGCATTTTGGGCTAAAGAAAACCTATAAAGCTATTAAGTCCAGATAAGAAATACCTGGTCATATATAAATTATCTATATATTATGTGATAGAATTGTGGGCTATAAATCTAAGGAAAAGAGCCTCTAATGACAAGACAAATTCTCGTCGTTGAAGATAATGATATTAATCGTGAAATACTGTGTGATATTCTCTCTGAAAAATATCACACACTTCAAGCAGAAAACGGCCAGGTTGCTCTTGATGTATTAAAGGACTTTCAAGAGGAAATAGATCTTATTCTCCTTGATATTGATATGCCTGTAATGAATGGTTTTGAATTTCTTGATGTAGTTAGTAAAGACCCTTCATTATCACTTATTCCAGTAATTGTAACTACTAGTAATGATAGTGAAACAGACGAAATTGCTTCTCTTACTCACGGGGCAACAGATTTCGTACCAAAACCATATAAACCACAAGTTATTCTTCACCGTGTTGCAAACCTGATTAAATTCCGTGAAACTGCAGCAATGATTAATCAATATCAACATGACAGACTTACAGGGCTCTACAGTAAAGAAACTTTCTATCAAAAAGTCAAGGAAACGCTTGATGCGAATCCTGATGCTGAATACAGCATTGTATGTGGCAATGTTGAAAACTTTAAGCTTTTTAACGATGTTTTTGGTTCAAAAGAAGGCGATCTTCTTCTTCAGGAAATTTCAAATATTACAAAAGAAGCTGTAGGAGAAACTGGATTTTGCGCTCGCTTTACCGCAGATCGTTTTCTTAGCTTCCAAACAAGAAGTAAAGAAAAACGAGACCGCCTTCAATTTGGTCAGTTTGGTTTTACCCTTAAACCTTCAGAGCGTTTAAAAAATGTTGTGATGCGCTGGGGTATTTATGAGATTACTGATTTAAACGTACCAGTTGAACAAATGTGTGATAGAGCGCTCCTTGCGGTTAAAAGCATTAAAGGAAGATACGACCAATACTTTGCCGTATATGATGACTCTCTCCGTCAAAAACTTATTCGTGAAAAAAGTATTACTGATGCAATGGAATCCGCTCTTGCAAACGAAGAGTTTTGTTTTTATCTCCAGCCAAAATACAGCATTTATGATGGTGAAATGGTTGGAGCTGAAGCATTAGTAAGATGGATAGACCCTAAGTGGGGAATTGTTTCTCCTGCCGAATTTATTCCTCTCTTTGAAAAGAATGGTTTTGTCTTCCAGTTGGATTGTTATATATGGGAAAGCGTTTGCAAACAAATACAAACATGGCAAGCTGCGGGTATGCCTGTTGTTCCTATTTCAGTAAATGTATCAAGAACTGATGTTTTCCATCCTCATTTGACCGAAACATTAATTAACTTCACTAAAAAGTATGAAATAGACCCTTCGCTTCTCCACTTAGAAATAACTGAAATGTCTTACGGCGAAAGCCCTGAGCGTCTTATTGCGGCAGTTAAAAAGCTTAGAGACTATGGTTTCATTATTGAGATGGACGATTTTTGTAGTGGATACTCATCTCTTAATATGCTTAGCCAAATGGAATTAGACATTGTAAAGCTTGACTTGGATTTTGTTCAAAATGAAACTGCAAAAATTGCTTCTCAAAGTATTTTAGAAGACATAATTCGTGCTGCTCACAAAATGCAGTTAGGTGTTGTTGCCGAAGGAGTAGAAACAAAAGAACAAATGACCCGTTTAAAGAGCTCTGGATGTGACTATGTTCAAGGCTATTATTTGGCAGCCCCTATGCCTGTTCAAGATTTTGAGAATCTACTTCTAACCCAAATAACGAAAGATATTGCAGAAACAGCTCATACCTTTAGAAATAAGTCAAAAAAACAACAAGTGCTTCTTATTGAAGAAGATACTCAATTCCGTAAAGCGGTCGAGAATTCCTTAGAAGTACAGTATCAGGTTATTTCCACAAACAATACCACCGACGCTCTTTCAATTATTAATTCCGAGAATGGAAATTTAATTTCTGCGGTGATTGTAAGCATGACTGCACCAGACAATAACGAACATGACATTGTTAAAGCACTAAGAAACGATCCGAAAAAATGGCATATTCCTGTTTTAGCAACCATTCCGCAATGCGGAGTAAGTGAAGAAACTCCTCTTACTCTTGAATCCGATGATTTTCTTTGCAAATGTCATCCTATTTCCGATCTACATAAACGAATTGAAAGGCTCATTGGAAACACTATTTGTCGCGAGAACGAATGTGCTTTAAGAATTGAAGCTAATCTTGATTATCTAACGGGACTCCTCAATAGAAGAGGACTCCAAGAAAAATTAAAAACTCTTCGTAAAGAGAATATGCCTATTGCAGTGTGCTTATTTGACCTAGATAATTTGAAACTCATTAATGATACCTGTGGTCACAATGCAGGGGACAAAGCTATTAAAGCATTTGCTGATTTACTTCGTAGCTACACCAGAGATAACGATGTCCTTTGTCGTTATGGAGGCGATGAGTTTCTTGCGCTCCTTTTACATATGGGTGATGAAGAAATTGCTCAATCTAAATGTAATGAAATATGTAAAAATTTTTCATCTCTCACTGTTTGTGAAAGTGAAAAAAACTCTTCTTCTGCAGGTGTTTCATTTCTCTGGAGGGAAGACTTTGATTTCGATGCCATTATTGAACAAGCTGATCAGGCACTTTATTGTGCTAAACGAGAAAACAAGGGCAGCTGTGTAGTTTGGCAAGGACGATCTAGCTTTGTTTAGATGATTACGAAAGCACAGCATAACCAGCTTATTCATACGAAAGCGAACTTAAAGACATATTCAAATGCTCCCAAAATAATAAATGTGTTTGGGAGCATTTAGACTTTCTTGGGAAATTATTGGATGGTTTGAGGGGTGTTTGACTCTTTGCAGTTTGGACAATCAAGAACGTAGTTTTGAAGAGGTAAATCTGCCTTTACCATTTTTGTCTTGCAATGAGGACAAAGGTGTTGTTTTTCTTTAAACAAGCGGTAACAGTTTCTTAAATCATTGCGCATTACCGGACGAACAGAGCCCCATCTCTCAACGGTCATTTTTGCACTTCTGATCCGTTCAAGAGAAGCTTCATCTTTCGGAATATATAATGACAAATCAGGACCATTTTCCCAACAATTACATTGCGGACAAACATATACTTCGTAGGTATGGTCTAACGCTACCTCGATAATTTGATCAAAAGCGTTTTTCCATTCAGGACCATACTTGCCTTCTTCAATAGAGGCAACGGTAGATTTATACGTATTTAAGAAATCTTCAACAATTCCCGTCTCTACGGAATATTTTGATTTGCAGTGTTCGCAAACATAAATAGCTTTATTCATTATATGCTTTCTAATAAAGTGGCTGATAGAATAGCAAAAACAAATTATAGACCCCAAATAGCTCAATCTATAGAACAGATTGGTGAATTAAATAAACTTTAATAAAAGCACTATTTGCACAGGTTTAGCAGCTAAATAATTCTACCCTCATTGATACTATTATTCATTTTTAGCGTGTGAATAAATATCCAGCCTGTGAAAAAAAGGATGTCCACTAATCCAGGTCATGCAAACAGGAAGTCACCACATCCGCTTATGCAAAAAGGGAGTCACCACGGTCAGTTACAATCTCATAACCGACGCTTTGTGCTCTTTTCGAAAGGCAGCCTCTACACTGCGCAGATTCTTCTCCTGTGCAAATCTTATTTTCGTACAAGCTGTAAAGCTCTCTATATTTTACGGGGGAAAGGTTTGGCATAACTACATTTGCACCTGCCAAAAATCCCATTTCACGACCGTTTGGATGTATTGTTCCCAAAGCAGTAGTAGAAGGAAGAAGCACTTCTGGAAGAAGAAGACGGATACACGAGAGTAAAAACAAGGTCATTTCGAGCGTTCCATTAGGAAAACCAGCAAAAGGAGTATCTTCATGAGTGATGTAAGGTCCTATGCCAACCATATGAGGCTTAAATCTCTCTATGAATACCAAATCTTCAGCAATCGTTTCGATAGTCTGTCCTGGACTTCCAACCATAAACCCCGTTCCAACTTGATAGCCAATTTCATACAGATTATTAAGCGCTTCAATTCGTGTTGATAAAGCCATTGTTGAAGGATGAAGTAATTTATAGTGTTCTTCATTAATGGTTTCATGGCGCAATAAGTATCTATCTGCACCGGCTTCATAAAGTTTTTGGTAACTTTCTCTACTACGCTCACCTAATGAAAGAGTAAGAGCGCAGTCAGGAAATAGAAACTTTATCTCACTAATAAGATCAACTAATACTTCGTCGGTAAAATAGGGATCTTCTCCTCCTTGAAGGACGAAAGTTCTAAAGCCCAGCTCATAACCTTCCTTGCAACAGAAAAGTATTTCTTCTTTAGTTAGCCGATAGCGATCAAGGTTATTATTGCCGGCTCTAATTCCGCAATATAGACAGTTATTCTTGCAGATATTTGATATTTCAATGAGTCCGCGTGTATAAATTGCAGTTCCGAAGATGCGCTTTCTAGCCGCATCAGCTTTTTGGCGAAGTAATTCAGTACGCTTCGAAGTTCTCTTATTAAGGAAAAATACCCATTCGTCAAACGAAAGATGATGCGTTGTCTCAAGTTTATAAAGAAGTGTTTTCCACTGCTGATCTATATGCGCATCCCCTGCATCTGAACTATTCACTAGTGAAGTATTTATCATATTATTCTATTCCTGTTAGACTACTTTTCAAAAACCGTAAGAGCGCGAGATAAAATACCATTCATCTGCGCAATAGCAATTCCGTAATTAACAATTGGCACTGAGGATTGTTTTGCGAGTGAAACACGATAGTGAATTTCTTTATCATTAGACATACATCCACCACAGTGAACAATTAAGTTATAACAATTCAAATTAGAAGGGAACTCCCTCCCTGAACAGAACGAAAACTCTGGCTTGCTATTGGAATACTGTTCTATCCAATACGGAAGCTTTACTGTGCCAATATCTTCGCACTGACGGTGGTGTGAGCACGATTCGCAAATCAAAACCTTATCTCCCGTTTTTAAACTTGACAAATAAGATGCACCTTCAATAAAAGCATCAAATTCTCCCTTATAGCGTGCCATCAGAATTGAAAACGAGGTTAGATTAATTGAATGAGGTACTATATTCGCCACTTCTTCGAAAGCCTGCGAGTCGGTTATAACTAGTTTTGGAGCAACAGAAAATCCTTGAAGAGTTTCTTGCAACTCAGAAACTTGACAACAAACAGGAATTGCTTGTGCATCCAAACAATCTCTAATCACCATTTGTTGCGGCATAATTAAGCGAAGTTTAGGAGCTGAAGAATCAATCGGAATAACTAGGACTACGAAATCACCTTTATTAACTAAGTCAGAAACAAGAAACTTTTGCTTTTCTTCTTTTGTAGCAACTCTAGCAATAAGCTCCTTTAACTCCTGGATTCCTTCATTACCTAGAGCACTTACAAAAATCTGGTTTTCGAAGTGGGGGAGCTGTTTTTTCCGTTCTTCGTTAATTAAATCGGTCTTATTGTAGGCAACAATAAAGGGAACCTTTTCTTTTTCAAATAAGGTAAGAAGATCATTGTCCGCTTGAAGAAAACCGCGTGTTGCATCAATGACTAACACTGCTACGTCGCATCTTCTCAATTCTTCTTTAGTTTTATCAACGCGGAGGTTTCCAAGAGCGCCTTCATCATCAAGGCCTGGTGTATCAATAATGACAACTGGTCCAGCAGGAAGAAGCTCCATAGCCTTACGTACAGGATCAGTTGTAGTTCCGGGAGTGTTAGAAACGATAGATAAACTCTGGTTAGTTACCGCATTTACCACACTTGATTTTCCTGCATTTCTTACGCCGAAAAAGCCAATATGAATGCGTTCTGCTGAAGCTGTGGAGTTAAGGCTCATACCAAATCTATCCTTTTTCTAAGCGCTTGACAAAATATGTGCTATTTTACATTCTTTTCAATAAACCACTAAAGGGTATACTTTCTTACTACTATAAATAAGTTTCTAACAAATTACAGGGAGAGGCACATGGCAAAACGACGCGATGGAAGGATTACAGAAAAGCGAGTTTTGCAGGTTTGCGTGAAGCTCTTTTTAGAGAATGGCTATCATCAAACTACCACCTCTCAAATTTTGAAAGAAGCGCAAGTCTCTTCCAGTAGCTTTCAAAACCTTTTCCAAAACAAAGACGGTGTTTTACTTGAACTGGTGAAATCCATGTTTGGAAATCAGTTTGATATTGCTAAAAGCGTTGCGGGTGACACCCTTCCTCCTGTATATATCTATGCAATAGAAACCGCTATTCAAATAACTCTAACTGAACTCAACGAAACCCTCCGAGATATCTATCTGGAAGCTTATACTCAAAAGCCAACTCTTGACTATATTCAGACTGCAACCACAAAAGAGATTTATCGCATTTTTGGTCCGTATCAGCCAGAATTAAGCGAACAAGACTTTGTAGAACTTGAATTTGGTAGCGCAGGCTTAATGCGAGGCTACATGGCAAATCCATGCACGGACGAGTTTACTCTTGAACGCAAACTCAATAAGTTCCTTTCTTTGGCACTTCGAGGTTATAACGTACCTGTAGAAGAAGTACAGAATGTTTTAGCTTTTATCAATAATCTTGACATGCGAAATATCGCTCAGCAAGTTATGAAGGAACTATTTAGTCAGCTTGCTTTGCGCTACGAGTTTTCTTTAGAAGATATTTCGACAAAAGAATAATCTTGTTCTCTTCTCTCTGTTCGGTCAAAGCCTGTCGTGCATTTGTTCCATTTCGAGCGTTTAATAATTGCTTTTCTAAACCTACTACTCCATTATGATTAACAAATCACCTGAATTCAAAAACAACCACAGGAGATTGTCATGTCAGAAAACACAAATTTTTGGGCAATTGATTTTCTTACAAAGAGTACTGAGAAAGATCCCGTTCGTTTACTAGAGGCGTGTTTTACTAACGAAAACTGTGTTGCATTTGGTCCAGTACATCACTTTCTTGTAGGTGCTTGCCTTCTTACTGGATATGCGCATGCGAATAATCTTAATGACGGCGAATTAAGAGAATATCTAAATCTATTAAGTAAAGAATCAACTAAAGTACCCGGAGCTGCATGTGCTCGCTGGGGAATCTGCGGAGCGGCTATTTCTGCAGGAATGGCTTACGCTATTATTGCTGAAAATGCGCCACTTAAAACAGAAGGATGGTCCAAAGACCAAAGCATGGTTGCTCGTATAGCAGAAAAAATTGCATCAGGAGGAGCACCTCGATGCTGCAAACGCGATTCACGTTGGTCAGTTGAAATTGCTCGCGACACCTTCGCTAAAGATTTTAACGTTGATTTTGGTGAAACTGTCATGAGTGAAGAAATAGCCTCACCATGTATTGTTGCTTCACAAAACACCGTTTGTTTAAAGAGCGAATGTCCGTACTATTAAAGCGGTAAGACACTCGACGCTATCATAGCCGCTATCATGGGATCTCTAATTACCATTCTATGCATGCCTGCTTTTTACCTGTCGTACAAATCAGCGCGTAAGCGCAGACTCGAAATTGAACATGAATGTTCGGAAGATTAACCATACGAAACCCTGTTTAACTACAAAACACGTGTTAGACATCCGTTGGCATAAGGCAAGATGAAAGTATGGTATATTTTTTGACTACATAAAACTTCCACCTGACGTGGGGTTTTATTTCTAAAGACTCATACTGCAGAGGGAGAACTAGACATAGATTCAACTATGAGGGGGATGAGATGCAAATACAATTCACTGACAATGATTCAATCAGTGTTGAGGGCAAGGCTGAAATTATTGAACTCGAAAATGAGGCTATCATAGCAACAGCTGATATTGAAAAGCCAACAGATTGTTCCGAAGCTGAAGCAGAAGAATTTGCACTGCGTATTATAAAAGCTGCTGCATCGCTTAAGGCCGTAAAGATTGATAGAGGAAAATTCTTACGTTCGGAAATTAAGCGATATGCACCTGATATAGATGCCAATTTGGCAGTTGAGAGAACTCCAATCGAAGTAGGAATATCTCCTCAAGTTCTAGACAAAATTGCGTCTGCTGCTATTGATTTGGAAACGCGAAAATGTGCAGGGCTTTCTTTTATTGCGGGAGTACCAGGTGGCGTAGCTCTTGCGGGAACTGTTCCAGCTGATTTGGCTCAATATTTCGCACATGTAATGAGGGTGGAACAAAAGCTAGCATATCTTTACGGTTGGCAGTCGTTCTTAAACGAAGGTGATGAAGTAGATGATGCGACACTTATGGAGCTTGTTGTCCTTATGGGTGTCATGCTAGAAATTGGTGGTGCAGCAAATGGAATAACGAAGTTTGCTACAAATGTTGCTCAAAAAGGAGTGGCAAAAACAATCGAGCGTCAAGCTCTAACAAAAACAACTTTTTATCCCATCATGAAAAGTGTACTGCGAGTCTTAGGTATTAATCTTACAAAGCAAACGTTTGCCAAAACAGTAAGCAAAGTTGTTCCTGTTGTTGGTGGTGTGGTTTCTGGAACTCTTACTTATGCTACGTTCAAACCTAGTGCCGAGAGACTCAGAAAATACCTGAGAGCATTGCCGACTTCTGGTATTGATGTTGAGAATGAAGTAGATGGCGCACCTGAAGGTTTTCTAGAAACTACTAGGGATGGCTTTGTTGAAAAAGCTCAAGATATGAAAACGGCTCTTACAGAAGATGCACAAACCGCAGGTGTAACTATTGCTGAAGGTGTTAAAAGCGCAAGCGCTGCTATTGCTAGTGGTGCTCAAGCGGCAGGTTCTACTGCTTTTGGTGCTGCGAAAACAGCGGGAGGCCTTCTGGGCTCTTTGGTAGGTCGGAAGAAATAGTTGCGTTAAATGTTTAGCGAAACACCGACCTCGAGGCGTTCTTTTTGGTGAAGCGAAAGAAAAGACACTTGCATGCGATATTGAAAAAGTAACACGTAAGAACTGACACTTTTTCCAATAGTAAAACTTATATTTGTTACTGACTTACATCTAGTTCTGAATTCAAATAATCGGGTACTTTCTTTTTGTTTTCAGCAGTGTGCGCGAGCACTGCTACAATTAGTGATTATCAGTGTTTTTCACAGTAAGGGGGTTAGCCATGAAATCAAAGGCTGGCGCTCATGCAGCGCAAAACCCAAATCGTTTCCATTTACCTTACAAAGTAGCAGCTGGCGCTTTGAGCGTTATGCTGGCAACCACACTCATGTGTCCAACTGTCGCACTTGCTGCCGATTATCTTTGGATTGAGGATGCCAAACAGCAAGTTGGCAACAAAGGCAACGGATGGGAATGGGTAGACCAGGATAACCTGAACCTCAACGGTTATAAAGGCGGTGAGATTGTTGCGAAGGGAGATTTGAACATTCAAGTTACTGGAGATAATACCGTTACATACGAGAACGGTTGTCCTGAATGGACGGACTTGCACAACAATCCTTACCAAGATGGTATTGCGGTTAGCTATGGAAACCTTTCTATTTCTGGTGATGGAACACTCTCCGTCAAGGCTGGATTTGATGGTATCTATGTAGGTGATGGTAATTTAAATATTGAGGGCGTTAACCTTGGTGTTACTACTGATGGATCTGATTCTGGATATGTTAATGGTATTTATACAAACGGAAACATTGCAATTAATAATGCAGTAGTTGCAATTGAAGGAGTAGCAAAAAATAATATAACGGGCATATATGCAATGGATCTCCATTCTAAAGGTGGAAATATTGCCATCAAAGATTCCGACATCAAGATTAAACATAACAGTTCAGCTGATGGTGATGCAGTAGGTGAGAGTATTGGAATACTGGCGCAAACATATTTTGGGAATATTCCAGCAAGTATCACTATTGATGGTTCTAATGTTGCAATTGATGCCATTCATGCTGCCATTTGGTCTGAAAATCTGGCCTATTTACCTCAAACTTCAGAAGCAGCGGATCTTGCAGGTGGAAGTATAGCAATCACAAACAGTAAAATCCAAACACCAGAAGGCACACAGATTTGTGATTTCTTGATTCAAAATGCATTTTTACCCGATGGTGATAATAGGGTCTATATCCTAAAAGGCCAAACCATTGGAACTGCTAAAGAAGTAATTACTGATTACAGTAGTGATGAAATTAGCGCCGATGTAACTATTGTTGCAGATAAACCTGCAATTACCCCAGGCGCATTTGATTCTACAGGCACTTCCTTAACAACTACCGCAAGTGCTTCCATCATGCCTCAGACCGGCGATAATGCGGGCATCTTTGCGATAACAACAGGTGTTGCTTGTGCTGTTGCTGCAGCCGTTTTGGCGTTTACTCGCTTACGCAAGCGCGCATAAAACAAACGTTTCTCATTTGTTTTATTCAGTGTCTAGAACCCCTCTTCCTAACGAATAGTTCAATAGGGAAGAGGGGTTTTCATTTCAGACAACAGCTCAAAGCTGGTCTAAGAGCGGAACGAATAGAAATTGATGATGTTCTGATGAAATCAGAACATCATCGAACATGCCATTATTAAAAAAGCTAAAAGGTACTAGATAGATAACGAGATTTTTTCAAAAAAGTAGGACCCGATCAACACGTAAAGACCAAAAATTCACATTGCACTAAGTTTTGCAAGACTCAGTGCCATAGTTTTCGGAGGAAATCGTGTATAACTGTCAGAGACAGAGCAAAAATGCAGGTCATATCCATAATTTGAAGCTCTATGGATGACAATTAACCCGAGCCAGCTACAAATTTGCTCAAATACTCTACTTCCGCTAATGCTAATTGATGGAAGTAGAGATATGGAATCTTCTTCTCTAATCAGAAGGTTAATTGCGAAAGTTATCGCAAACAAAGAGAGTCCGGACATTTTTTGGACCTTTTTATGCGTTTCAGATAACAATTATTCATAGCAAATGTTGATTGCAATTATTAGATATGAGTTGATTATCAGCAAGCATGGCAATCGCTCAAAACAAGACAAACAACCTAAAGATTACCATCACTTACGAGCTCGGCGTGTTCTAAAGAAACAAACTTAGGATGCTATTAGAATTCCAGTTATGGATCCTGCAGTATCTATGATTACGTCAGAAAACTGCCCGCTACGGCCCCCAACGAAAAGCTGATGGAATTCATCAAAGCTTGCATACAGCACCGAAAGTCCAATTGCGGCAATCGTACCTTTTCAGAAAAAAACAGCCTTTACCTTGCTATTATCTTGTGAAGAAGTAGCTGCAAATAGTAGAAAAAGCGAGCAAGGATAGCAAAACCTGCCACCAGCCAGTGATACCCTGAGGAACGCTAACTAGATACGCCTTGTGCTTATCGGAATACCACTCCAGCTCATCTTCCGTGATTGGCCTAGGGCCAATCACGGACACCTCTTTAGCCAAGACGAAAAAACAAATTAAATAACCCCAGGTCAAACGCCTATATGAAAACGTATTGGCGAAAACCCCTTTGCGCATATTAAAAATCTAGGCAGAAAAGCGCCTTAATCCAGCCTTCAAACGAGCCCTGAAATCACCGGATAACCACCCCTCCAGACAAACAAAAATCGTCTCATTGGGACGATTTCCCAATGAGACGATTCATTACAAAGCCTCACGCAAATACATAAATGCTTATCAGCTGTCTGCAAGGAGCTCCTTGGGGAACATGCTCCTAACGTCTTTCGAGACAGACTCGTCGAATAGCTTCGAATTAGTCCAGATCTGGTAACTGTTCGTATGTTTCTGGAATCTGCTAATTCCCTGAGCCGCCTCAGCGGTCAGCTCCCCCGCCCACAGCAGCTTACCGGTCTCGTCGAACAGCAAAACGACCAGCAAATCAAAGTCCCAAGATCTCATAGCACTCAACAACGAGGACTCTCCCGCTTTAATGGTCCGAGCCTTCACCTGAATCGTCCTTCCGTCGGGCAGAAGGACATCGGCGGACTTGTGGGCAGTCGGAAGAACCTCACCGTGATATGCCTCAGCGACCAAAGCCTCGGCGTACTCACCAAGGATATTCGCCGTTCTTCCCAACGCTTCCTGAATCCTATTCTTGGCTGCGTTGTACTCGAACCAAAGAGTGTTAATTTCATTCATCGAAACCTCTTCATTCCCATCCTTCAATAATCTTATTCCCTCCAAAATGGCCGACGTTGCACATGTCGATAAGCGTAGCCACACAGCCAGTCCAGGCACTAAGGACGATATTTAGGTGCGGCCAAGGGAAGCGTTCCGCGCCTCCTCTCCTTGGAACCCCTCTGGCCAAAAGCCGCTCAGGCGCCGCGGGACTGTGGCGCGGCCGTCGTCGCTCTGTCCGCACACGCAACATCCCCACAAATTCCCCTCCAGACAATTGGATGCGGATGACGGCACTCGCCTTTGCGATTCCGTACTCCACTCCTCCTAGCTCACGCAGTTCGGCCATCAAGCCGAGCAAGAAGGCCTTACAGCTCGATGATAGCGGAAGCGAGGCACTTGCCCATCTCGGACGCAGGATGCTCGAAGATATCCGCAGGAACTCCTTCTTCGACAACCTTGCCCGCATCCATCACGTAAGCACGCTGACAGAAGCCGCTGACCAGGGTCAGATCATGGCTGACGAACAGACAGGCAGCATTCGTCTCAGCGCAAAGCTCGTCGAGCAGCGCCATGATCTTCGCCTGCACGGTCACATCTAAGGAGCTGGTCGGCTCATCGCAAACCAGAAGGCGTGGATGGGAAACGAGGGCGCGAGCAATGGCTGCGCGCTGGCATTCGCCACCAGAAAGCTCACACACCTTTTTGTTCGCGTAAGACGCAGGCAGCTGGACACGCTCCATCATCTCAAGCACCAAGCCCTCGGCCTTGCGCCTGTCGAAGCCCTCGCGATACGCCAGGCCCTCCATGATGCCCTCGGACACCTTCATGCGAGGTAAGAATGAAGCAGCAGGGCTCTGGAACACCATCTGCATCTCCAGCAACTTGCGACGCACGGTCGCATCGCGCTTGGAATGCTTGAGGCCCGCCTGCAAGTCAACGCCGTCATATTTCACGTTGCCCGCATCAGCGCGCTCCAAGCCCAGAATCACGTTGGCTAAGGTAGACTTGCCGGAGCCGCTGGAACCCACAAGAGCAACACGTTCGCCAGCAGAAACATGAATGGACACACCATCAAGGGCCACATGCTTGGAGCTCTTGATAATAAAGACCTTACGTACATCGGAGACCGCAAGCAGCTCGGTGCGATCTAACCGAAATTCGTTCAACGGCTGGGACATCAGGACCTCCTAACCATACGGGGAACGGAGGCGATGAGCTCCTTAGTATACGGATTCTGTGGCGCGTGAAGCACCTGCTTAGTTGGACCAAGTTCTACCAGCCGGCCATCCTTCATGACGCCAATGCGGTCCGCTAGCTCTGCCATGACGGTCAGGTTATGACTGACTATCAAGATGGAAACGCCGCGCTCGTCACGAATGCGCTTCAGCTGCGCGATGACGTCAGCCTGGCTCACCACGTCCAATGCACTGGTGGGCTCATCAGCCAGCAGGACTTTTGGCTCGCAAGCCAGGGCGAAGGCCAAGATCACGCGTTGGGCCATGCCACCAGACAGGTTATGGGGATAAGATCTCAGCACGCGCTCAGGGTCGTCAAAGCCCAACGAGCGCAACAGACTGTGTTCTAGCTGAGTCAGCTCTTCGCGGCGCAGAGCGCGGTGGCAGTTTACGCATTCATCGAATTGAGACTCAATGGTAGCCAAAGGGTCAAGGGAGGCATTCGGATCTTGAAATACGTAGGACATTCCTGCGCCGCGGAGGGCGGATACAGCTTCAGGGGTCATTTTCGCAATATCCTGGCCGTCGAAGATGAGAGAACCGCCCGTAATGCGTCCGCCAGCGCCCAGCAATCCAACCGCTGTTCGGAGCGTGGTGGTCTTACCGGAGCCGCTCTCTCCCACCAGGCCGAGAATCTCTCCACGACCCAAGGAGAAGGACAAATCGCGGATCACCTGGACGCGACCGCGTGCCACGTCCAGATGCTCAAACGACAGGATATGTTCCGTGAAATTACTCAACGGTGGTGTCCTTGGTGATGAAGTAGTACTCGGAAGGAGCCACAGCCACATCCTTAACCTTGGTGTTGGCAATGTAGGAGGTGGTGGAAGTGGAGAAGAAGATGTAGGCGTTATCATCCAGTACCTTCTGGGAAATCTCCTTAATGATGGAGGTGCGCTCATCAGCGTCGAAGGTGTTCTCGAGCTTGGTAATCAGAGAGTCAACCTCTGGGTTGCTGTAGCTGCCGAAGTTGTTGGAGCCGTCGGACTTGAAGCACATGGATGCGAAGTAGCCTGCATCGCCGGTAGGAGCAACACCATAGGAGTCGATGGTCATGTCAGGATCATCGTTGTCGTAGGTCTCCTTGTCTTCCAGCCAGTAATCAACAGTCTTAATCTTCAGTTTGATGCCTGCCTCTGCCAGCTTGTTCTGCATATCGTCAGCAAGCTGCACGAAGCGCTCATATGCGGAGCAGTTGTACAGGGTGATGACACAAGGGGTGCCATCCTCGAGCTCACGGATGCCGTCGCCGTCAGAATCAACAATACCAGCAGCGTCCAGGGCAGCCTTTGCAGCCTCAATATCACAGCCGGTAACGGTTACGTTCAAGCCATCGGTGCCGCCGTAGTTCAGCTGGGAGCTATATACGCCGTAGTTAGCCTCTTCAGTGGCAAGGCAGATGGTCTTTGCATAGCCCTCACGATCGATGCAGTAGGAAACTGCCAAGCGAACTGCGTCGTTAGCAACAACCTTGTGCTTCATGTTGAAGCGGATGAAGTCAGAACGGGTGGAGTTCTGGGCCAGAACCTGGTAATCGGAACCAGTGAGGGTGCTGTAGGAACTCATGCCAGGCATTGCCAGAATGTCAACCTCGCCGTTCTGCATGGCCATGGTCTGGGAATCATCGTCGAAGAAGGTCTTCAGGGTGATCTTATCCAGCTTTGGAGTACCGCCCCAATAGTTCTCGTTTGGAACCAGGGTGCAGTGATCCTCGTAGATCAACTCATCGATAACGTATGGGCCAGTGCAAGGGGTTTCAGCAGCGTAGTCCATGCCGTCAGCGGTGTAGTAAATGGAGAAGATTGGGTCGCAGATGATGTTCTCGAAGGAAGGAACAGCCTGCTTGGTCTTGAAGGTCACGGTCTGGCCGTCAGCCTCGATGGAATCCAGTGCCAAGGTCTCAGCAGCACGGGAATTCTGCTCGTAGGTGCGCTCCAGGCATGCCTTGACGGACTCGCCAGTCATCTTCTCGCCGTTGGAGAAGGTTACGTCGTCACGGAGGGTCATGGTCCAGGTCAGATCGTCAACATTCTCGCAGGACTCTGCCAGCCAAGGCTCGGTGGTGAAGTCGTCCTTTAACTTCAGAAGGTTCTCGGTGACGCCGTAGTACTGAAGTTCCCAGCCATCCCAGTTGTTAGCAGGGTCTGCGGACTCAGCATAGAAGTATGCGGTGGAACCAGCGTTCAGTTCCTTTGGCTCATTGGAGTTGGAAGAGCCGCAGCCAACCAATGCGAAGCACAGGACGAACGCACAAACCAGGCTTATCAGCAAACCTCCCCTTTTCATCTTATTGTTCATTCGTTATCCTTTCTATTATGAGCTCTTGCTGGGAGGAATGAACTTCTCCAAGCAAGCTCGTTCTTTGTGGGAGGCTCTACGGTTTGAAGATCAGTTGGGGCCTCCCCTTTTTCTCCATTCTCGGTGCTGCGTCCCTCAAGAACATCTCGAAGCGCATCACCAAGAAGATTGAAGATACTCACGGTGGCGAACAGCGCAGTGCCCGGCACAAGGATTGCCCAAGGAGCGAACTGCATGCTGGAACGGGCTTCGCTCATCATCATGCCCCACTCATTGGTAGGACGTTCGGGGCCTAGTCCCAAGAAGGATAAACCGGCCATGGTGAGCACTACGTCGCCGATGGAAAGCGCAGCCATGACCACCAAAGGGGACAACATGGCCGGCAACAGGTATTTCTTGCAGATCTGGCGGAAGTTGGCGCCGCAGACCAGGGCCGCGCGCACCGCCACGGAATCCTTCAAACTCATTGCCAAGCTACGGGCAAGGCGGGCTGGCTGTGTCCAGTACACCAAGGAGATGGCGATAATCATGTTGATCATACCCTGACTCAGGATGGCCGCGATAGCGATGGCTAGGACGAAGCTTGGGAACGCCTGGAACATGGTGATCACCTTGTCCAACACCTCGTCCACGATACCGCCACTGAATCCTGCCACCATGCCAACGATACTACCCACCACAAAGGTAATTGCAACAATGGCGAAGGCCATGAACACAGACTCACTGCCGCCAGCCATGGTGCGCAGAAATACGTCGTGACCGATATTATCGCTACCGAAGAGGTAACCTGGGGAAAACGGTGGCAGCAACGAAGATGAGAGGTCCGTCTTGTTCGCATCGAATGGGAACAGAAGCGGAACCAGGAACAGGAGAATCAACCAGGCGATCGCTACAGCGCAGATGGCGGCCAGGTTTCGTTGGGATTTCGTTCGGATGAGGCCGGACATGCTACCTGCCTCCAATGCGAGGATCGATGACGCGATAGACGGCATCTAAAATCCAGTTCATCACGAGGTAGACGATGGCCATGAGCAACGCATAACCCTGGACCACGGCGTAATCGCGGGAATTAATGGCCGACACGGACAGGTTGCCCACGCCCGGCCAGGCGAAAATGCACTCGATGATGGCAGAGCCGCCCAACAAGCCGCCCAGGGAAATGCCCACCAACGCCAAGATTGGCACCAGGGAGTTCTTTAGGATGTGCTTGAACAGGATGTCATGCTCGGAGATACCACGAGAGCGAAGGCCGTCCACGTAGGGTTTAGCATACTGCTCCAAGGCGATGGTGCGCACCTGGCGCACATACCATGCAGCCAATGGAATAGCCAATGCCAAGGTAGGCATAATCAAGCCGATGGCATCCTTGGAAGACGTAGGCAGCACGTGGAGCTGCACGCTGAAGATGTAGAGTAGCACCAGAGCCACCAGGAAGGTTGGAATGGAGCAGAACAAGTAGGAGAAGGCGCGGACCGCGTTGTCTAGGGCGCTGTCCTTGCGCTTTGCACACAGAAGGCCTAGGGGAACCGCGATGAGCAGCGTGAGGGTCATGGAGGTGAAGGTAAGGGCCAGGGTGTAAGGCAAGCTGAACATGAGGGAACCGAACACGGAGTTGCCGGTGCGGTAAGAGTTGCCCATGTCGCCATGGAGCATAGAAACGATCCAGTTGCTGTACTGCTGCCAGAATGGGAGATCCAGACCCAGCTCGTGGCGCTTGGTGGCCAGTTCGGTTTCCGTGGGGATCATACCCTTGTCGGTGAAGTAACGGATGGCCGGGTCCGTTGGGGATAAATATGATAGCAGGAACGCCAGGAACGTGACGCCCACGATGATGATGAGCGCACCAAGAAGCTCTAGAGAGAGCCTCTTGAAGAACGCGCTGCGCTGCTGGGGATTGTCGGAGATGAGGCGCACTGACTACTTCACAGCCTCAATGAGGAACAGAGGGGATGTGGCGTAGAAGGACTTTTCCTCTTCGGACCAAAGGCGCTGATATACGTTGACATCAACGTCTACCTGGGAGAAGCCCAAAAACTTAAGGGCGCACTGGTCCCAACCAGGACGCTGAGTATAAGTGGATGGGAGCTCCAGGGCAATAAGTTCGCTGCGGTGATTCTGCTCCTCGGTCCACAGACCTTCCTCCGTGATGCCAGAGTCATGGATGTCCTGCTGGTCAGCGGCACGGAGCGCATTTAGGTCAGAATCCACCAGATAGTGGTGCCAATTTGCGTCGAAGCAGAGCATCTTGCCGGATGGCTTCATGACCCTGAGCCACTCGCGGTAAGCGCCCATAGGGTCCTGCATGAGCCAGGTGACGTTGCGAGAAGCCACTAAGTCTACAGAGTTATCGGCAATAGGAAGGTCGTGGACGTTACCTTGGATGAAGCTGATGCGGTCGAAGACGCCCGCAGCGATTGCGTTGGCACGAGCCTGGGACAGCATACCCGCGCTCAGATCTACAGCAATAACCTCGAAGCCCAGCTGGGCCATGAGAATGGAGAACAAACCAGGACCACAACCCAAGTCAAGAGCTACGGGATGTTCAGAAGCGGACAATACGTCAGCAGACTTCTCCTGAAAGACGGACTGCCATGCAGCCATGGCAGCATTAGCCATCTCATCTTTCACAATCGCTGAATACGCAGCGGAGCGCTCATCCCAGTACTTCTCCACGTCCTTGATAAGGACGTTTGGTGCACGGTGTCCGTGCTGGCGAGGGTTTGGTGCTGGAGTCATGCCCACTCACTTTCCTTTGTGTTACGAAAATTGTATTGGTGTTATGATACCAGAAGTAACACGAAATCGTGAAAGATGTTACTGATTGAAGGCGAACGGCCGGCTGAATGCCAAATCAGGAACATTGGATGCCAGAAAGATACAACAGGAGCAGTGACACATGGCAAATGGCTTTACAACGGGATCGGTAGGAAAGGGTATCCTTACTTACTCACTCCCCTTACTGGGCGCCTACCTGCTCCAGATCATGTACTCCTCCGCGGACACCTTCTTCGCCGGCAATTTCCTGGGTTCCCAAGGCATCGCGGCCATTGGATCCATCTCCTTGGTTGCCATCTGTTTGGTGAACCTGTTTGCCGGACTCTCTTTGGGTGCCAATGTCATGGCAGCCCACAGCATCGGTGCTAAGGATTACGCCTCTATAGGCATCATCACCTCCACGTCAATCCGCGTATCCCTGGTGACAGGCGTGGTCATCTGCGTGCTAGGCATTGCTTGCAGCCCATTGTTCGCCGTAGTCATGCAGGTCCCCGCCAACATCAGCCAAGACGCCATCCTCTATCTGCGCCTCTACTTCATCGGCCTACCCGCCATGCTTGCTTACAACATGGCTTCTGGCGTGCTGCGCGGAATCGGCGACTCCACCACCCCGCTGAAAGCCCAGATCATCGGCGGCCTCTACAACATCGCCCTCGACGCCCTGGCGCTCGTCGTCTTCAACTTGGGTGTGGCCGGCATCGCCCTTGCCACGGTAGGCTGCCAGTCCCTAGCCTGCGCCTACTCCATCTGGAAGCTCTGCGAATGGATGCGCAACAACGGCATCACCGCACGCGCCCGTGCGAACGCAGCAACTCTCAAAGAAATGCTAGCAATCGGCATCCCTGCCGCAATCCAAGGCTTCGCTCTCACCTTGTCCAATGTGTTCATTCAGTACGTCATCAACGGCCTGGGTCAGGACAGTATCGCAGCCTTCGTCATCTACTTTCAAATTGAGATGCTGGTCTATGAACCCCTTGTGGCCCTAGGACAAACCTCCACGGTATTCGTGGCCCAGAACATCGGCGCCAACCAACCCGCCCGCGCCAAGAAGGGTGTCCGCAGCTGCTTAGGAATGGGGCTAATCAGCGCAGTAGCTACCACCGCCCTGATCATGACGTTCTGCAGCTTTGCATTCAGCCTGTTCACGGACGAGTTGGACGTTATCGAGCTAGGTACTACCGCGGTATTCACCACGTACCCGTTCTACTGGCTCTACGCCATCTCCGAGGTCTGCGGAGGAGCCTGCCGTGGCATGAAGCACGTGAAGGGTCCCATGGCTACCGTGCTCATTTGCTATGCGGCCATGCGACTGGTTCTTCTGCTGGGCTCTCCCCTACCTGCCTCAGGCATCACGGGCGTTGCGCTCGTCTACCCCATTACCTGGTGCATGGCAGCCGTCACGCTGAGCGTGTATTACGTGTATCTGGCGAAGAAAGAACTGGCAAACGTATAACGGAAGCCTCTGACGTAGCGTGAAGCGAGCCGCACAACTCTCACGCTTTGACTGGAATAGATCGCCTCATACGTGATGATATTACTCCCCCAGCTTCCCGTAGAAACACTCAACCGATAATGTCAAACACAATGCCCAGTGGGGATGTCGCAAACAACAATAGCCGTTACAGCACGGCACTTAAAATTGATAGAGTTTTGGAATTGACTCAAGATTGAAAGCAAAGAATGGATTTATCGTAGCGCTACCCTATCTAGCGCATCAGAGAGCTTTCTCAACGAGCCGCCTAAGTAGAAGCATCAACAGGCGCTCTAATTAAGAATTGTAATTACGTAATAATACTCCAACACATCATCTGTAGAGGCGTTTTTATTTTTCCTCCATGAACTGTATCAAGCTTTCTGCGACATTATGTCTCTTTGCTCCATTTACCATGGCATTTATAAAGTCTGGGTAAGCATCATTTACTGATGCAGCAAGCTCTCTAACTTTATTTAAGTCATTTGAGTCTGTCACTTCTTCAGACTCCTTTCAGATCAGACACCTATTTCTCGTTGTATGACATGTTTAACTTGAGAGTCATTGCGAGAGTAATAGCTAAACATTTGCGATAAAGATAGCAATTATGCTGAGAGACTTTCCCTTGTCGGTGGAAGCAATCACCGCAGACACTCCCTCGGTTGTGTCCAGGTCTTCAAAATAGTGAACTGCGCCCCAAAAATCGCCAATGGTCAAATCAGACAACCTTGCACCGCACGCATACGGGCAGGAATAACAAGACTCCCTAAAAAAACAAACCTTTGTATAAGTAGTAATAGTAGCAGACTTCCTCCGGTTTAAAGTACCTTGTTCGAATCGCTCCCGCTGAAGTGCAGTAGTCGACAGCCAAGAAAGCTCCCCACCCCTTTTTCTTGTCGCGAAACCTGAGGTCGACGATTTTTCCGTCTACTTTCTTTTCGAAATATTCGACAAAATTTAAGAACATAGCAGAGCTCGTAACATTACTTCTTTCGATAGTTATTCGAATACCTGCTATAGGTATCAAAATCAGCGTTCGCCGCAATGCGGGTTTGATTTTTGTGCTTGCGCAAAAGGGCTATCAGAAATCCTAAGAGAAGAAGCAATGCAACCAAACATACGATTGCAATACTGATAAGGAAGCTGCCCTCGTCAAATGTTGCACCAACGCTATCTTCCGGCAATTCGCAACGCTCGGCATGGACAAGCAGGCGGTGACTATTGACACCATACGGTGTGCAAGTAACCAGGGTTACCAAGTCTTTTCCCTCTTGGATGTAGAGGGAATCTACCTGTTTGGGCTCAACTACCTCAATAGCATACACTTCATAGGCAAGTTTTTGATTAAGGACCGTGATCGTAAAGATATCCCCTTTGTCCAGTTTGTCTAAATGAGTGAACAGCTCAGCTTTGGGAAGACCACGATGAGCGCTTAGTACTGAATGAGTAGAGGGCCCGCCAACAGGCAGACTCGTATTTTCCAGGTGTCCTACGCCCTTATCTAGCACCGCATTGGTGGTGCCATGATAAATGGGTAGCTTTTGGTTAATCTTCGGAATATCAATAAAAGCCATTTCTTCGGTCAAATCAAGCATGTCGCCATAAGCACCGTCAGTTACCGGCCAAGAATCCGGGGCGAAAGGTTCTGTGAGAATGACGGGATTGCTGTAGAGACTTGCATTATAGTTTTGAGCCTCTATTTCCTCAGCTTCAATTTGTTCAGGAGTAATCTTTTTAATCTCTTCTTGATAGGTGTAACTTGCCTTAACACTTGCCTTTTCATAGAGATAGTTCGACGCCATTGGGTAAAGAAAAATACATATTCCCAAAAGGAATATGGCAAAAATAACTATGTTGGAAACAATTTTCTTCATCGAATAGTTGAAATATAGAAAGGCATTTTTGATCTAGATGTTGTTTTAAAGCAAATCATGTTACGTGAAAGAGCGACACAAGAAATGCCGCTCTTTTTTAAATTTTTTTATTTTCTAAGAGAAGGAGTGAGAGGAGAGATACTAGCTATTGCGTTTAGTGGGTTTGTTTTCCCGAAACGCGTTTCTTAGAACGAAGAAACAAAGCAACTGCTCCAGCCATAAGAGCGATACCAATTACGGTAAAGAGAATAGTACCTGCTTCACCGGTGATAGGAAGGCTAAAGTTGTTGGTGCCGTTCGGAATCTTTACGGTTACATGGCCGTTATCATCTACGTTGCCATTTCCAGCTGGATTAATCGTGATCTCAATGGCATTTGGAGGTAACGCATACCCTGTAGGGGCCTGAGTTTCTACCAAGTAGTATTTGAAACCATCGGTTTCTTTAAGGCCATCAATAGTTGCCGAACCATTTTCATCGGTAGTTACTATGGTATTTAATTCAACAACGACAACATCATTTTTGTTAGCATCTTTAACGGTGGTAGTGTTTGATTCTCCATTTACAGCAGTACGGTAAAGCTTAAACTTTGCATTTTTAAGCTTAGTGCTTTCTTCACCGTCTTTATGCTTATCAATTATAATGCCGTAACTCTTTACATTTGCCGTAGCATTAACCCTGTTTGTAGAACCTACATAGGGATAGGTTGAATAAGTAAACTCAGCAGTGTTTAAGTTCGAAGCATCACCAATGCCAATAACAATGTTGTCATTGGCTGTCGCTTTATAAGTAATCCTGAATTGGGTATAAGCATCATTATCGTTATACAGAGCTCCGCCGAAATTGAGAGAAATGCCTTTATTATCACTACCAGCATTACTCAATACGTAGTTTGTTTCAGGCAGCTCGGTCCAAGTATCAGAAGCAGTAAACCCTTCAACGGTAATTGAGTCTTTATTGATTTCAATACCAGCAGATGGTGTATCAATTACTTGAACAATTCTGTTTCCTTCAAGTACTTCACTATTGTAAATAGGCTTATCGATAGTAATCGTATAGGTGAGCTGACTCATAACACCGTCGATGCTCGTTTTGCTTACGGAATTAACCGAAGCCTCTTTGCTAATACCCACAGAGTTGTACTTTGCAGCAAGTGCAACGTCTTCCAAATAGTACGTACTATTTGTGTTTTTGACCTTAGGAGCTAAGTTAGCCACCATAAGCTGGTAAACCTGAGTAGTGCTTGTTGGCTGAATGAAATAGCCACCCATTTCTAAATCGGAAAAAACTACACGACCATCAGTTACCGTAGCATTTGAAACAGCACTAATGCTGCCACTATTTTCGGATATCCACTCGGGCAAGCTTTTAAGAGCTTCCCTCAATTGTTCTTCCGAATATGCCTTATAGGCATCAATTGAGATACCATTATTGTCAAAGTACCCCGCAAAACTTGGATTAAAAGAGGTTTTCACTTCGTTTGTTGTTGAGTTGTAAGTAACGTCAACAATTTTGTATGCGGCTAGCGTATCATTATTATTAGCATTTGTTACTGTAATGCTGCCTTTCGAACCCTCAGTAATTGGATCAGCAGCTGCCTGTGCAACACTTGGAAATGCGCAAGGAATCAGGGTGAAAGCTAGCAGACATGATATCAATATCATGAAGCTCTTTATCGCCATTTGTTTTACCTGCTCCATTTCATCTCCTTCTTTCGTTTTTGTCCTATAGCCTTGTTTACTATTCTTTCTTTTTTGATATTCCCTTAACAAAACTCCATGATTTTTATTCTTGAGAGTTATATCAACTACCTTTGTATTGTCTTTCGATCATTTCTGCCGGCACGAACCTTCTGAAATGTAAGAAGGACTGCGTACGAAATCAAGAATAGGCCGAAAATCCCCATTGTATGAGGAGTGATAAATGAGCCAGATGAAGGAAGTGTAATCATCGTGGCATTGGTGAGCGCTATTTTGTAAGTTGATTCGCTGTCCGCAAGAGCTTCAAGCTTAGTCTCGGTTCCTGATTTCACTAAATAAATACCATCAGGTTTTACCTTTAAGATATAAGCCTCGCCTGTAGAGTCGTAGCCTGTAGGCACGAGTGTTTCTTTCAGATAGTAGGTTGAGCCGACTTTCAGTCCGGCAAAATCCGTTAGGCCGGCATCATCGGTAAGTTTTTGTGCATGAGTAACTTTTGTGCAGGCGGAATCGGAATAGAGCGTAAAGCCTACGTTTGAAAGAGGCTGTTTAGCATCCAGATTGCTTGCATCAGAAAGCCCATTTTTTTCAACTTGAAGATTGTAGGTATAGCAAGTATTGATAACGTTTGCCGTAGCATCGCTTTGAAGAGTGACGTTGCTGATAGGGTCAACCGTAGTGCCATCAAGCTCATAGCTCGATTTATAAGCTAAATCCTCATAGTTGCGTTCCTGAACACTATAGATTGTTCCTGCAGGCAAAGAGAAAATGGTTGCTTCTTGACCGTGCTTTAAGTAAACCGTTGCCGTGCCGTTGCCTGACTCGTCAGTATGCAGAATGGAGTCACTCATAACCAAGCCGCCTTCGAGTGGCGTAATCTGTCTGCTATCAGGAACGGAGATGTGATAGGAGGAATTTGGCCAAGCTCCTTTGACGGAGATGCCGATTTTGAAGTAAGCGTTGGTGTCTCCATAGTCCCCTGTAACGCTTTTGCCTACCGTCAAATCAAAACCATCGGAAACAAAACGGGCATACAGTGTGGATACTTGTCTGTTATCAACCAGGTATCCATAGAAACGGCTTTGGCTTACCTGGTTTCCATTTGCATCGAACCAGCCTATAAAACGGTAACCTTCCTTTGCGATGGTGGTTACTTCGATATTGGTGTTTTTGTCGCTTACGTAAAAATCTTCTCCTACTTTCTCGCCATTTGGCTGAAAGTCTTCTGAGTACGCATTATTCCTAAAGTCGGAATAAATAATAGAACCGCAGTCCTTGCTGAAAACAACTTCGTTGTTTACCGGATTCCAGAGTTGAGTCGCGAAACGTTGGCGATATTGCCATTGCGCAACCATGGTAATGCCTTCATCCGATGGGATATTGCTGATGGTTTTTTTGTTTTCAGTTTCGAATTCATTGCCCGTTATTTCAAGATAATCATCGTTACCTTCTTCGGCATCAACGAAAGAGATAGTGTGCGCAGAATCGAACACGGTCGAGCCGTCTTGTGTGTTGGTATATCTCCAACCACTAAAGCGCCAACCGTCAGTGGAAGAAGTGGCAGCATGGGATGTGTAGTGTTCACCCGGCATGAGCTTAACTTCATAGCCGGTAGTAGAGTCGTCCTCTATATAGTGATACGGATTGCCGCCATTCACATCATAGATAATGTGTTGTGCAGCAAAAACTAAACGAATGTCGTAATGCTCATTTACTCCTGAAATAGTGTAAGAGTAAGAGTCCGCTTCTTCGTTATGAGTCCATTCGCTTGCTGGCACAAAAGCGCCGTTGATAATAGCGCCGATGAATGCACGGTCTGCGACAGGTTGGGAGACAACTTGAAACGATGATTCGCTTAGAGCCCAACCGATATAGTCATTGTTTACCTCAAAGCTTTCAGGGTCCTTATCAATCATCACAATCTGACCCTCACCATTGGCGGTAGTAGCGCCACGAACGTGATAATACTCATCGAAAGAGATGCAATCCAACAGGTTGCCGTAGGTGTAATCAATCGAACCATCGGATTTTGTTGCAGGTTGGAAAGAAACGAAGCCGAATAATGACTCGGTGGCTCCTTCAGGAACAATGTAGCTGTAGTCATAGGTTGCGTCTAAGTTAGGGTCGATATAGCCATAATCACACCAAAGTTTATTATCAGAAGAAATGACCCAAATAGTCCATTTTTCGGTATGGACATCATCGCTTGACCAGCTAAATGGGTCATCAGAATCGAACCCGCCAGAATCATTGAAAGGAGCACTAAATAAAATAAGCTTCTCAGAACAACCTTCATCAGTAAGACCTTCAATGACAATATCGCTTTGGTTCTTAATCCAGTCAACCATCTGCATCAACTGATCGCGAGATGTCTTGCTTGTTTTTTTAGGGTCGTATTGCTGCTTAGGGCCGATAACAAGAGCCATGGTGTCCACGCCACTTCGCCCACGATGACTTAGAGACCACTCATATTTTTTGCCCGGTCCTGTGCTTATGTATTGATAAAGAGTGCTTTCCTCATCGGCATTCAGCTCGGCAAACTGCTCCCCGTCACGAACATAAACACTCGAAACAGTCTTATCAGGAAGTCCATAAGCATTACCGTTTTTCAGGCAGCCGATTTCAACATTTTTTAAAAATGCGGTGGTGCACCAACCGTCAATGCTGTCGCTGCCAGAATGGATGCTGGTGTAATTTGCAGAAATATCAACTTCAAAAGAGGTATTGGTAATAACGTCCCCCGTTAATTTATCGGTAAGAGTAATTGCATCCAATAAATTGCCTGCAGTTTCGGGTTTATTTGTATAAGAACTTTTATAGCTGGAAAAAGCCATGATTACTTCTGAACTTGGAGCGGTAAAAGTGCCTTTGAAAGTGTTCCACTGATCATACGTGCTGCTGCATAAATAAATATGCCACTCTTCCGTGTAATTCTCATCGGATACGCTACTGAACGGAGAATCGACTACGGAAGTATCAAAGGTTCCCTGACTGGAAAGCTTGGTAGAATAAACTACCAGCTGGGTTGCTTTTCCGTTTTTAGGAGCAGAGACATCAGTTGATTCCTTGAGCCAACTGATCATTTGCGAAAACGGGTCACTATCTGCAACGGCTTTTTTGTCAAAAGAGTAGGCTTGGACTGGACCAACAATCATCGCGACAGTATCAGCCTCAGCAGCACGACCGCGATGGGCAAAGGAGAAGTTGTATTGCGCACCCGGTGTGAGGCTGTAGGTATGATAAAGCGAGGAGTTTTTTTCATCGGCAACAACCTCAGCAAAACAGTAGCCATCTGCCGCAGTTGCTCTTGCGGTTGCTTCGCTTTCTTTCATGTGGGGACTGGTATTGGTGGAGCCTGATGTGGTGACCCAACCAAACTCTATTTTGTTGTTTGAAGCGGTCGTGTTCCAAGAAGGGACTTCGGATGCCAGAACGCCTTTCCAAGCATCTGAGGTTCCCGTATGTTTATCGGGTTCTTCAAAACTCCCATTGGTAAGATTGGTGGGATAGTTTGATTCAATGAGGGCGTTTATATCTTCTTCAGATTGAGGGCTGATGCCTTCCGTTTCGGTAGTTGCAGAGTTACCTGTTTCACCAGTAAGCATTTCACCCGTATCAATTGAACTGGCAGATCCATTCGCTGGATTGCCTGCAGTGGCAGGATGAGTTTCAGAATCTTGAGTTGATACAAGGTTGTCTGAAACAGTGAAATCTTCTTCATTGGTAGGATTGCCATAAGCAAAACAGACAAAAGCAAGCGAAAAGGCTGCCAAAGCAAAGATAATGCAAAGAGCAAGAGGGATTTTATGCTGCGATTTTGAGTGTGCGCTAGTTTGCAACACTTTCCCTCCCTTATCTTTTTTGCAAAACAATAATTAAATAATTGTACTATGTTACTCATTACTGAGTTAATGGCATTGCTACTAAAATACAAAAAGAATAATTGCGAAAGCTATCGAAAACAAATTAGCTAGTTGCTAATACTAATACTTCCAATCACTCTTCACTGCAGAGATCCTGAAGCATGTTAAAGGCCACCACAAACCACATATGTCCATTAACATCCATTGGACCATAAGACCAATGATTCCAATATCTCCATTGAGAAAAGATGGCAGAGCCTAAGAGGAAAATGTCGTGACAGCCGCCTGAATCATAGAGTTCATCTATTGCCTCAAAACTATTGAATGCGCGTTCTCCATAGTTGCTTATCCATGACTCTCCGCAATCCATAATAAAGCCAAAGCTAAAAAACGCATCTGCGTGACTACCGTCAAGAAAACCGTAATCATCTACCTCATCTAGAAATTCAAGCATCTTAGTACAGAAAGCTGCAATTTCCTGCTTTTCTTCTTTTGTGTACCGTCTATTATCAGTTTCTCGACTTCTCATAATTGTTCCTTAGTCAACACTCAAACCAGCTTTGAAAAGATTTATAGTGCTCTTAGCAGACCAGCAGAACACTCAAAAAGGGACCTGGTAATCCATCTGGTCGCACATCCAAGTCACTCTAATTCGCACTATAGGCTTTTAGATAAATCTTTTCATTAACTGTTAGCAAAGATTTATTACTTACCCCCCTGTCATAAGCATTCAATCATTATCATTGCAACACTTCCGTAAAACCAGTTCCCATTTAACACAAATATGCGGTAAAAATACCAATTTTCTATTTCCCCAGTTCAACCTAGTAATTGATTTTTAATTACCCGCAATTTGAACGCGTTCACCAATGTCATTTATTTAAGAGTAAATGCCACTTACACATTCATCAATGATGTGTCTTTACACCTTTCAATAAAAAATGGAGTCAGTTTTCGCTGGAAGCCTCTGTAAGTGTCAAAGAGAGACAGAATCAACAGTTCTCTCTATAAAGCAGTAACAGAAAAGACACTTTTACATGGCGAAGGACTTGAAAGGAGTATCCGATGGCATTTCTAGCAAAAAAGAGAGGTGAGGTCAGCTATAAGGAGATCTCATCCTTACACAAATGGGCACTAATCGTGCTAATCTCTATGGGATCGTCCATCATCTACGCTCCCATGTATTTAAAGGGCGTATTCTACGATCCTTTGATGCAGGCACTGGGTTGCTCCAATGCCGACTTAGGCCTCATGATTTCCGTCTATGGCCTCACCGCTCTTATCTGCTACCTGCCTTCCGGCATCGTGGCCGATAAGTTCCGCATGCGCACCCTGGCAACCGGCGGATTCTTAGCAACCGCTGTCCTGGTGTTTATCTACGCTACCCTACCTTCCGTTGGCGTCTGCTTAGCTTTGTTCGTAGGCATGGGCGTAACCTCCATCTTAGTATGGTGGGGCACCCGCTTTAAAGTAGTTCGTCTATGTTGCGAAGAAGATGAGTACGCTTCCAAGATCGGTATCTCCTACTCCATTTACGGTGTAACCGGTCTTGTTATCGGTCTCATCAACGCCGCTATCATCGCTGCTGTTACTGCAGCTGTAGGTCCTGCTGTGGGCATGCAGGCAATCATTATCTTCCTGGGCGTCATGATTACTTTGTTGGGAATTGCTTCCTACTTCCTCATCCCTGACTTCAAGGGCGAGATCAATAAGGATGCTAAATTGTTCTCCGCAGCTGAGGCTATCGAAGCCATCAAGCACCCAGGCGTTCTCTGGGCATGTATTGCTTACTTCTGCGTATATGCTGTATACCAGGGCGCAACCTACACCACCCCTTACTTGACCAGCTGCTTCAACGCTGACGGCAACCTGGTTAACGTAATCGGCCTCATTCGTACCTATGGTATTGGTCTTTTGGCTGGTCCTATTGTTGGCTGGATCGCAACCAAAATTAAGAGCCCTTCTAAGACTATCGCTGGATGCTTCATTCTCACCATCGGTGTTTTGGTTGGCTTCCTCCTCTTCCCTCACGATCCAAACGGCGTAATGTTCGTATCCGTATTGGTAGTACTCTTCGGCTTCACCACTTACGGCGCATTCTCTATCGGTTCTTCCCCACTTTCTGAGGTAAAGATTCCTATGCGCATATTCGGTACTGCAGCTGGTCTCTTGTCCGTAATCGGCTTCTTGCCTGACGTATTTATCCACACCTGGTACGGCTCCATGATTGACGCTTCTGGTACCGCTGCTTACACCGAGATCTTCACAATCGAGATGGCATTGGCAGCAATCGGCATCGTAGCAGTATTCATGTGCCTACGTGCTCTCAAAAAGAATCAGGCAGCTGGTGTCGAGGACGAAATCGAAGAAGAGACTCCTACCCAGGCTTAGCCTGACCCTCTCAGGAAACTGTCAGAATTGATAGAATCCTGAACCTCCTTAGGAAAGCGCTATACACAAAGGCGTAATCCAAACCCCTCTTATAGAGACCTGGGGCGCTCATCAGCAGCGCCCCACCGGTAAACCGAGACGAAAGGAAGCACCCGATGAACAAGATAGATGTTCTATCCTTGGTGAATTCTCAGATGAAGGCCGTTCTCGCGAAGGAAGAAACCCTTGCCGGTGATGCTAACGATACCTCCGTAGGCTTTGAGGTAATGCGTGAAAACTACGTACTCGGCCGTCAGTATTGGGTATCGGGAGGACCGAAGATGGTCGCTTCCTTCGACGAGAAGATTAACGGACCTTATGGTCAGATTCCCGTACGCTTCTACTATCCAACCAAGGATGCCCTAGCCGGCAAGGAAGCTGGCGAAACGAAAACTCCTGCAATCGTGTATGTCCACGGAGGCGGTTGGGTTCTAGGCAACCTTGATACTCACGACCGTATCTGCCGCGTTTTGGCTAATAAGTCAGAAGCTGTGGTAGTAGCGGTGGACTACCAACTGTCCCCAGAGGCTAAGTTCCCTGTTGCAGTGCATGAGGTTGCAGCTGTTAGTGAGTACTTGCACGACAATTGCGCAACATACGGCATCGATGGTGACCGTATGGGCATGGCCGGTGACTCAGGCGGCGCTCATCTAAACCTGGCAGCCACCCTATACCTTCGCCAAGAGAAGGGCGGAGCCGAGTATATCAAGGCACTCCTGCTCTATTACGGCTGGTTTGGCCTTTCTGATTCAGCTTCCCAACGTTTGCTAGGCGGCCCATGGGACGGTTTAACTCGGGAAGATTTCAAGTTCTACAAGGAGCTCTATGCAGGATCCGAGCTGAACTTGGAAGAGGAGCCTTACGTGAATCTTTTCCTCAACGATCTCACGCACGATATGCCCGCCTGCTATATTGCCAGCGCGGAGTTCGATCCCCTGCGTGATGACTCCTATTGCCTGGCAGCCATTCTCGAAGAAGCAAATCTGCCTTTCGAGTATGAAGAGTTTGAGGGCGTCATCCATGCGTTCCTACACTACACCAAGGGTCTGGACGCAGCTAATGATGCGCTAGAACACGGCGCCACCTTCTTCCGTAACACCGTAGGCATGGAAAATGACGGACTTCTTTAGGAGCAACACATAAAGCTAAAGAAGTAAAGCGAGCTGACTAGCAAAACAAAGGTTTTTCAGAGTGAAAAAGCATCGCTCTTTAAAGCACAACAATTGTTCAGAAACAAGGAGAAAGACATGAATTTCAAATTAAGCGACGACCAACAACTTTTCGTCGAGGCTTTCCGCGATTACATGACAAGCGAGCCTTGGGATCAATACTTCCTTGAGTGCGATGAAAAGCACGAATATCCTCTTCGCTGGGTAAAAGGCCTCTGCGATCTTGGCTTTGACCAAATTATGCTTCCTGAAGAGTATGGCGGACTTGGCCTCGAACAGCCACTTGTTACCCTTATGGCAGTCTATGAAGTGCTTGGTCAGTATGGCGGCCCAACTTATGTGCTCTATCAGCTTCCAGGATTCGAAACCATTATCCGAGAAGGCACACCTGAGCAGATCGAGAAGGTTATGGCATACCTTGGTACCGGTGAACAAATTTGGAACTCCGCATGCACCGAACCAGGCGCTGGCTCTGATGTTTCCTCTTTAGCCACCACATATAAGCGTCGTGACGGCAAAATCTACCTTAATGGAACCAAAACATTCATCACCTCTTCAAAAGGCGTAAAGTGGCTCGTAATCATGGCAAAGAACGCTGATGATCCAAGTATCTTCACCGAGTTTATGGTTGATATGACAAAGCCAGGAATTGAACTTGGTCCATTAAACAAGCTTGGCTTGCGTATGGATAGCTGCTGTGAGGTATACCTCAACGATGTAGAGCTTGAGGAATCCGATATTTTCGGCAAGGAAGGCAACGGCTTCAATCGCGGTGTTAGCGACTTCAACTTCGAACGCTGGTTAGTAGGCGCGTGCGACTACGGTAATGCAATTTGTGCCTACGAGGACGCACTACGCCACGCAAATCAGCGTGAGGCATTCGGTAAAACCATTGGTCGCTTCCAGCTTAACCAACTCAAAATTACCGAGATGACTATTCGTCTTAACGCAATGAAGAACATGCTCTACGAAGCAGCATGGAACGCTGATAACAACAATGGCCAATTCGACGCTGGTGAAGCAGCAATGTGTAAGTATTACTGCGCAAACGCTGCTTTCAAGGTTGTTGATGACGGCATGCAGATTATGGGCGGTATTTCTGTTGCAAGCGAGCATCGCATCAATCGTTTCTGGCGTGACCTTCGTGTTGATCGTATCTCTGGCGGCACCGACGAGATGATGATTCTCACTACCGCAAAAAACGCACTTAAAAAGTATCGCTAGGCCCATACGGCAAGACTACCAGGCAGAAGCCAACAGCGAGTGGTCTTTCGCAAAGGCCACTCGTAATCAAAAAGGAGGAAGTAACCATGACAATACCAACTGAAAAACCAAGCTTTGGCGTTTTGGATGATGTGAAAATTGTTTTTGCTGCTATGGAAGAAGCAGTCCCTCGTGCTTGCAACATCATGGCTGACTGGGGAGCGGACGTAATCTGGCTCGAAAATACTGGCTATGGCGACACAGTTCGTGATGCAAAAAATGCAGCACAAGCAGAACGACGCAACTGCCGTTCAGTTGCACTCAATCAGTTCACTCCTGAAGGCAAAGAGGTACTCTTAAAAATGCTCAAGGACACTGATATCTTTTTCGAATCTTCCAAAGGTGGCACTTGGGCACGCAAGGGCATCACAGACGAGGACCTCTGGGCAGCAAACCCTAAACTTGTCATTGTTCACTGTTCTGGCTTTGGCTCCTATGGTGATCCAGACCGCGTAAAGCGCCCTGCTTATGACGGCACCGTAGGTCCTTATGCTGGCTTTACTTGCCAGAACGGCACACCTGAACAGCCTATGATTACCATGCCTTATTCCGGTGACTACATTAACAGCTATCTTTTGATTGCAGCAACCTTAGCAGCTCTCCACAAAGTTAAGCGTACCGGAGAAGGTGAAAGCATTGACTGGGCAATGTACGAAGGCATCATGTACATGAGCCAATACTACTTGGTTGATTATCTCAACGATGGAATTAAGTGGCCTCGTGCAGGAGCACGCAATCAAAACCTCTGCGGTATTGGTGTATATCAATGCGCGGATGGCTTCATTGCATTAAATCTCTTTGGAATTCGCCAGAACAAATGGATGCTTGAGACATTAGGCATGGGTGACGTTTGGGGAACACCAGAAGTACCGGAAGATACCGCATCTCTTTGGTTGTCTATGTCTATTGCTCCCGAATTCGAGAAACGACTTGAGCAATGGCTCTCTGAACGTACGAAACTTGATCTTGAGGATATTCTTGCTGAGCAAGGTATTGCCGCACAAAGCGTTTATGAATTTGAAGATATGGTTGCTGATGAGCATATGAAATTACGTGGCAATTTTATTGAGTGGGAAACCAAAGACGGTGAAACATTCAAGGGCTTGTCTCCTATGCCTCGCTTTGAGCAGACTCCTGGTCGTGTTTGGCGTCCAATGCCTTCTCAAGGTGGCGACACCATTGATGTTCTTTGTAAGCTCGGTTACACCAAAGAACAAATTGATGAGTTGATTGCTGCCGATGTAGTTAAAGCAAGCGAATAGTAGGCCCCCCTATCAATGATAGGCATACAGCCTCTCCTTCAGCCTCTAATCTGTATGCCTATCTTTTTCCTGGAGTTCTTCCAGAATACGACTTTCTGCTATCTCAACATTTCTCACTATCTCAACAGAAATGTTGAAACAATATCAGCACTCTCTCCTACCACCTACTTAGGAGAGAGTGCCCATAAGGAAAGTAGTAAGTAGGTTTGTTTCTCTATCAAGAACCCAAAGAGCAGCTCTATAAATGCACATTGTTTGGATGCTCTCTTGTTTTACCCCCCATGAGGAGGTTCTCGATAAAGAAGCAATATTCCAAGCCCAGATATGAGAGCAACGTTCATGTATCGGGATGGGTAAGAGCTTTTAGAAAGGAGGAAGTTTAATGACAGACATTATCGGAAACGAAACGTTACGAGATTTATGGCAAAGTGTTGTGGATCGCAAAGGGGAACGTCACTTTCTTACTTTCCACAATAGAGTAGGTGATGTATTCGAATACACCTATTCCGAGTTTGACGAGGACGTTAACCGTATTGCCAACGTATTCTTATCACTCAACATTCAAAAGGGTGACCATGTAGCACTCCATTTGCATAGTTCGCCAGAATTCCTCATGTGTCTTTTTGGGCTTAGCAAAATTGGAGCCGTAGTCGTACCTATCAATGAACAATACCTCACTGATGAGGCTGAATATATCCTTGAAAACTCGGATGCCGTTTGCGTTGTTGTTGAACCGCTGTTTTATGAGACTTATCAAGAACTTCTCGAACGTGGACACTACTTCCCTAAAGGACTACTTATTGCGCGCGCGGGAAGCGAATCTCCTAAAAGTGATTTTGATTTTTCACAAATCTATACCCCACTTGGTACCGTCCAGGAAGGTCAACAAGGCATCTATGACTTTTGGAGCATGCGCTGCGAAGAAATTCCGGTATTACGTCAATCTTGCGAATTGAATTCTGATGACCCCGTACAAATTATTTACACCTCTGGAACTACTTCTCGTCCTAAAGGTGTCGTACTAACCCATGCCAATATGGTTTTCTCTGGACTGTATGGTGATTGGGAAGTTTCTTTGCGCGGTAGTGATCGAGTTCTTACCTCAATGCCTGCTTGTCATTCTAACTTCCAGCTTGCAGCACTCATGCCAGTTATTACCGCAGGTGCCTCGCTCATCATTATTGAGAAGTATTCTGCAAGCCGTTTTATGAAACAGATTCGCCATTATAAGGCAACGATTATTCAATGCGTAGCCATGATGCTGCGCACCTTGTTGCTTCAGCCAGTAGATCCAGAAGAAAAGAACCATCAGGTTCGCGAAGTACTCTATTTCATTTCGGTTACTGAGGCCGAAAAAGAGGAATTCGAACAACGATTCAATATGACAATCATGAATACGTATGGATCAACCGAATCTGTTGGGTGGGCTATCACTGATCCACCAGTTGGTGCCCGTAACTGGCCTTCAGTTGGACGCGCTGGCTTAGGGTATGAAGCACGCATCTGCGACGTGAATGACAATGAACTTGCTCCTGGTGAAATTGGCGAAATTCAGATAAAAGGCGAACGCGGACGATCGGTAATGCTTGAGTACTACAACAATCCTGAAGCAACGGCAAATTCCTTCAGTGTAGACGGCTGGCTCAAGACAGGCGATCAAGGATATCAGGACGAAAACGGTTGGTTTTACTTCGTTGATCGAAAGGTCAATATGGTTAAACGATCAGGAGAAAACATCTCCACCACCGAGCTCGAAGAAATTCTTGAAGAACATCCTGCTATTGCAGAAGCTGCAGTAATTGGCGTTCCTGACCCAATTCGTGATCAAGCCATCAAAGCATTTGTTCGTTTCGCCCCGGATCAGAGCATGACGCTTGAAGAAATTGAAGACTACTGCAAAAAGCACATGGCATCATTCAAAGTCCCTTCATTCTACGAGATCGTTGATGATTTTCCTCGAACCTGCAGCATGAAGATAAAGAAAACGGTTTTAAGTATTGCAGAAGAATCCAAAGAAAAATAGGTGAGCAATATGAAGAATCCAATCAAAAAGATTACTCAGGTAATTAGCCCCACTACCACTTGCTCTGCTCCTTCAGAAAAGACTGAGCAAAAAATCAATGAAACATCAGGTGAAGAAAGAACAAAAACTACGAAAACCATCGATGATGTTTCCATGAATCCTTTTTTACGTAAGATTACTTTCTTCTCAAGCGGTGGAGCTTTCTTGGACGGCTATGTGCTCGCTATCATTGGCGTAGCGCTTGCACAGATTACTCCCCTGTTTGAACTCGATACCTTTTGGAGTGCTGCTGTTGGAGCTTCAGTATTCCTTGGAATCTTTTTCGGCACAATTTTGGGGGGTTGGATAACAGACCTGGCGGGACGCCGCATCATGTTTATCATCGACATTGTGGCTATTGGCGCGTTTTCCGTGCTCTCAATGTTTGTTACCGATCCACTCCAGCTGGTCTTGGCACGCTTCGTAATCGGTCTCTTCGTTGGAGCAGATTATCCTATTGCTACTTCGCTCATTGCCGAATTCACTCCAAAAGCCCATCGCTCCATATCGATGGGAATAACCTCTGCAGCGTGGTACCTCGGTGCAACTGCTGCAGCATTTGTCGGATTCGCACTTATTGGATTTGAAGATGGTTGGAAATGGATGCTTGGCAGTGCAGTAATTCCTTGCATCATCTTTCTCATTGGCCGCCATGATATTCCTGAATCTCCGCTGTGGCTTCAAAGCAAAGGTAGATTCTCAGAAGCCCGCGCGGTTATCCAGCGTGCATTTGGCGAAGATGTTGAACTTAATGACGAACAACCTGCAAAAACCTCGCTTAAAATCCTGTTCAAAGGAGGTTACTTCAAGCGCATTATCTTCCTCGGGATATTAACGCTATGTCAGGTAGTACCTATGTATGCAATCTATACGTTTGGTCCTGATATTATGTCGGCCTTTGGCCTCTCTGAAGGACGCATGGCTATCCTGGGAGAGAGCGCAGTAAGTCTCTTTTTCCTAATTGGAACTATACCAGCTATGTTCTGGCTTAATTCATTAGGTAGGCGCCCGCTATTAATTGGCTCCCTTTTCTTTATGGCAGTTGGATTGACCATCTTGGGAGTTGTTCCCGATGCACCTATCTGGGTCGTAATCATTGCATTTGGCCTCTACGCATTCTTTAGTGGAGGACCGGGCATATTGCAATGGCTCTACCCTAACGAGCTTTTCCCTACTCATGTTCGTGCATCTGCGGTAGGTATCTCGATTTCAATTTCACGTATCGGAACCATCATTGCAACCTATGGAACACCAATCTTTCTTGAGGACTTCGGCGTAGGGCCCGTAATGCTAATGGCTGCAGGGCTTGTAATTCTAGGATTAGTGCTTTCGATCTTCATGGCACCAGAGACACGAGGGAAATCTCTACAAGAATCGAGCGGTATTGAATAAACAAGATCTTCTCGATTCAATACTGCCACTTCATATACGGCCAAACAGCATTATTTGTACTAATTGATTTAGCAGTAGATAGCTAATACACCCCAAATCATGATGATTGGCCAAAGAAAACTCAATACTATCAAACAAAATTTGAACACGTTTACGTGTGCAAATAGAAAACAAACAACTAGCAAGGAGGAACCACAATGGCTGACTACTATGGAACAGAAACAGTTGTTTCAGATTTGCGAGACGATGGTCTTTTAATTATTCGCATCAACAGACCAGACGTTGCTAATGCATTAAACGGTGAAACATCCAAAGCAATGGAGAATATCCTGAATAATGCTGAGACCGATCCAGCTGTTAGGGTAATTATTATCACTGGTACCGGTAAAGTATTCTGTGCTGGCGAAGACCTCTCTGAACTTTCAAGCAATGGTGAATGCCAGACCGTAACCGAACACGGCTTTGGCGGTGTTACTGCTCGTGTTTCTTCAAAGCCAATTATTGCCGCAGTTAACGGTAGCGCAGCTGGTGGCGGTATGGAAATTGCTATTTCTTGCGATCTTGTTGTTGCAAATGAAAAAGCTAAGTTTGGATTTACCGAAGTTGGATTAGGTATTATTGCTTCAACTGGTGGTATTGTACGTCTTGCTCGCGACATCAACCGTAAAGACTGCATGGAATTGCTTTTAACAGGAAAACGTATCACAGCTCAGGAAGCAAAAGAACTCGGAATGATTAACTATATTGTTCCTGCTGATGAAGTAATGGATAAAGCAATTGAACTTGCCGGCACTATTCTCAAAAATGCACCTTTAGCTCTTAAATGGACTAAGTATTTAGTACACGCATCTGATCAAATGAGCGAAGAGGATGCAATGCGTTATTGCGATGCAGCATATCGCTTCTTGGAAAAAACCGAAGACGGTATTGAAGGACCTCTCGCGTTTACTGAAAAACGTGAACCTCATTGGATTGGCCGATAAAAGTTTTTAATTCTTCATTTATTTTTCCTTCATATGAAGAACCCGGAATTAGTATCTGTTAGACCCTCTCTATGACAGAGAAAAGGTGCCTTTTTTAAGGCACCTTTTCTCTTAAAAAAGTAACATAATTACATCCCTAACAGGATAAACTGTTACCCTAAAAAACATTATAAGAGCCTCATCCCTGTTTCGAAACTACACCAGGAATGTAATTGCAATTCAACAAGAAAGAAAATGTCAAACTGATAGACAGAAACGAAGGCATTCTAGCCAGAGTAACATCGAAGCAATATAATGAAACGGGACAAACAAACGCATATAAACCTTATATGCTGTATTGAAAAACATCACTGATATAGCTAATGGTTCAATAATGATTATTCAAGGGGGAATATCGTGAGAGACAACGACGTATCTCAACACAAAACCATTAACTTGACTATCAAAAAAGAAGAGCACGAAGCATCTACGCCTTCTCAGATTCAGGCATCACTTAAATATACAGGGTTCTCTCTTTTCCTTGCCTTCCATTACTCTTTATGGTTCTTGCCGAACTCTTTCATGGGTGTCAATCTCCTAGATAATTTGGTTACCTACGCTTGGCTTGTCAATCTTGCATCTACCGCTCTTGCCATGATTGCAATTGCTTTTATTCTTGGACGAAATCGTAGATTATCAAATTATCGAATTCTGTTTTTTGCCATTCCCCTCATGCTGGCTTTAACAACTTTACTATTAGAGTATTCCACCTCTATTTCAAATGGCGCAGCAGCAACAATTCTTTGTGCTCTAATTCTTGGCATCTTAGAAGGTTTTATGTGGATTCTTTGGGGCGAATGTTTAGTACGTAACAAAGCCAAGTTTTCCTTAGGTACTTTTGGAACATTATTTGGGTGCTTTCTTTTAACGAGCTTAGTAATTGGCATACTCTTACCTGCTCCAATTGTGCCACTATTCAATACAGGATTAGTTCTAATTTCCGGCTTCTTACTTGTTAAACAAAACAGATCAACCTCTAATGAATTACCTCAATTATTACCAAAATCCTCCACGGATAAGATTCTCTCCAATATCATCGCTATTGGCATAATGTCCTTCATAACAAGTGCATCGTCCTATTATTTAGCATCAATTATTCCGTGGGAAACGCTTGCTTGGGGAGACGACTACTTCACCTATGGAACAATGTCGGGCGGACTCATAATGATTGCCGTATCGCTATCATTTCTTGCATTTAAAAAATTTTTGAGTTCCTTTAAGTTGTTTCCTTACTTGATGGTATTTTTAGTAATTGGATCGATGCTTTGCTTTGCAGATTCACATTTCTATCTTCCAGGATTCATCATTGCTCTCAGCGTTTCATCATTACTTGAAGTTTCATTAATTATGTATTTTTCAACATTAACGCTGCGCGGTTATTTTACCCCTGCTTTCGCTTTTACGATTGCTATTGCATCAATCAGACTTGGCATTGTATTAGGAAACGGCTTATCGGTATTTTATGAAGCAAATGAATTGGTCTCATCATTCGGCACTATTACCCTTTTGATATTCGCCTGCATAACTGTTTTAATGATTGTGCCACTCGTAAAACGAGAACCCGTACTCATTTCATTAACAAGTGCGCCCTCTTCTCCTTCAGAAGTTGATGTTATCTGTGATCAAATCACCAACGAATTTGGATTGACTGAACGAGAATCTGAAGTTCTGAAGCTACTAGCTCGGAATATGACAGTAAAAGCAATAAGCGAAAAACTTTTCATATCCCCTCATACCGTTAGCGTACATCTTCGTCATATTTACGATAAGACTTGCATTCGCAAGCGTAATGATTTGCTTGACTATATCAATAAACGATGTGACGAGAAATGAGAATAATTCAAGTAAACACTCTTTTGCACCCAATGCACGAGCAACATCTTTTAGTTCAGCAATCATCTCTGCCTGAAGCGTATACCGCAACGGTTTCTTCTCAGCTATAATCACCCTTATGAACAGGCAAAGAAAAGACAATCACTCCAAGGAAGCAAAACCTTTTGTAGGTGATACTGGGCTTCCTTTTACCTCTGCACAGGAAAAAACTAACGCCAGTCTGAGTATGGTGCTTTTTTCACTCTGTATTGGCTGTTTTATTGGCTTTGCGGTGTGGGGCGTTTTCTGGCTCTCAACATTTCTTACTGAACTTCTCTGGACTGAAGGTTACGAAGCGTTAAGTTCTACACTTTTACAGGCAGGCATAAGTTCCTGGTGGATTCCTATTCTTTTCTGCACAACGGGCGGTTTGCTTATTGGGCTCTGGACAACTAAATTTGGCGGAGAACCTGAAAGCCTTGAAAAAGTCATGGCCACAGTAAAAACAACAGGCGAATACAAGCTTAAAAATCCCTTTTCAAGCGTTGTTGGATTTCTCCTACCTTTAATCTTCGGTGGTTCCGTTGGCCCCGAAGCGGGCCTTACCGGAATAATTGCCGCTGCTTGTACCAAAATTGGAAATATGCTAAAAAGCGCTGGTCTACGACTCAAAGAACTGACCGAGGTAACGCTTTCTGCTTCTCTTTCGGCAATCTTTGCTACGCCTTTTGTTGGCATAGTAGCCACCTATTTAGAAGGAATGAGCACCAATCCTCCTCAAAAAAATCCCGAAAACTATGCCCTTAGAAAAAAGGTAAAACTTGTGCTCTATAGCGCATCGGCGTTTGGTGCAGTACTTGGAATCTTTGTTTTTACCTTACTTTTTGGAAACGAATCAGGCCTGCCTAAGTTTGATGGTATTACCCCTGGTGCAAACAATCTTTGGTGGTTTTTTCCTTGTATGCTCACTGGCTATGTTGGCGCGCTACTTTATCACGCAGGCAACAAATACTTTGGACTCTGCAGCAAACGTCTTTCAGGCCATTCAATAATAAAGCCACTTATTGCAGGTGTAATTATTGGTTGTCTAGCTATTCCTCTTCCTTATGTGCTCTTCCCTGGCGAAGCACAAGCATTCGAATTGATTGAGAATTGGCAGCAAATGGGTGCCTGGATTCTTTTAGCAACAGGTCTTTGTAAATGCTTAGCAACGCCGTTTTGCTTACACTTTGGTTGGAATGGTGGCCATTTCTTTCCTTGCATTTTTGCTGGCATTGCCTGCGGCTATGGACTAGCTTTGTTGCTTAACATGGAAGCAATGTTCGCCGTTGCAATCACTACCGCAACACTCTTAAGCGCTCTTCAACGCAAACCATTTATTGCGCTTGCGCTTTTGTTACTTTGCTTCCCTGTTGAGAGTATTTTATGGATGGGAATTGCATGTGTTATTGGTGCAGTGCTTCCTCTTCCAAAAAGTCTTTGCCCTGGTGGACGTGTATAATACGAAAGCATAAAACTTATCAACTCTCTTATACACGCAAGGCAAACGCATGGATCCTAAAGAATTCGAAAAACTATGCCAATCAATTGAGAAAACAATCTATCAAGCTGCCCATACGATAGAAAAAGAAACTGATGTTGCAAGCAACGTTATTAAAGAAGCCGTCAAATCATACAAAGAAGCTTCTCAGGTAGATAATCCAGGAGAAAAAGGAAAACCAAACCAAAAACAAAAAACTATTACGCCTTATTCAAGCTCTCAGATTCTTTCGCCTTACCTTATGAAAAGACGCTTTGCTTCTTCTACAAAGGTAACCGTACTGGGTATTTTATTAGCAATAATAGGTGGGGCATCGCTTCTTTCTTTTTTCATTGTTACCATTAGTCTTTTAGTAGCAATTCCTCTTACAGAACAATATGCACTATTAGCTATTGGCATTAATGCCTTCTTAACCATTCTTTCAGGTGTTCTTCTTGGCGTAGGCGTAGCACAGCTCAAATGTTCCAAAAACTTGAAAGCCTTTAAGCGCATTTTTGGCAATCGTGAAGTTTGCACCTTCAAGGAATTAGCTAGTCAGTTAAACGTAAGCGAACAAAAAGCGCTTAAATCCGCTCAAACCTTACTCAAAAAAGGTCTTTTACCAGAAGGACACATTGATAATCAAAACACCTGTTTAATGGTAACTAATGGTGCCTACAATCTGTATCGCCAAACACAAACCGATCTTGCGCGTAAAGTTCAGGAACAGCAAATTCAAGCTTCACAAGCAAAACAGCGCAATGCTGCCCTTCCTGAAGAAGTTCGCACCTTCTTAAAGCAAGGAAACGCCTTCATGGTTACCCTACGTGAGCTTGATGAAGATATTGATGATGCTCCCGTAAGTGAAAAGATTGTTCAAATTGAGGAAATTTGCAACCGAATTTTTGAACGTGTAGAAAACGAGCCTTCCGCGCTTGCTTCTATGGATAGATTAATCGACTACTACTTACCTACAACCGTTAAGCTTCTTGAAGCCTATGACGAACTTGAGCAACAACCAACGTATATAAGCTCAATAGCTCAATCACGCGCTGAAATTGAACAGACGCTTGAAGTTCTTCATAAGGCCTTCGAAAAAATGCTTGACGAATCATACCGTGATTTAACTATAGATGTTTCATCTGATATTACTGCGCTCAACGCAATACTGGCACAAGAAGGACTAACCGATAACCCCTTTGAAAAGAAATAGTACGAAAGGAAGAGCTCATGACTACCGATATCGATAACCTCACTTCTATCCCTGCTCCAACTCTTTCTCTTGAGGTGCTAGAAGATGATGCAATTGCAGTTCAAGCAACAACTATGCCTAAGCCTGTTAAGCCAGAAACAGTATCACTTGAAGACACTCTTTCTGACGAAGAACGCATGCAAGTTGATGCTTTCTCCCAGCAAATTGACATATCAAATTCTCAAGTAGTGCTCCAGTATGGCGCAAGTACTCAAAAGAAAATTGCGGATTTCGCTGATACCGCTCTTGAAAAAGTTCGCACGCAGGACATGGATGAAGTGGGCGATTTAATCACCAATGTGGTGCTTGAACTCAAGAACTTTGATGCCGAAGATACTGGTGGTTTATTTGGTTTCTTCAAGCGTCAAACCAACAAGCTTGCTGCCATGAAAACAAAATATGACAAAGCAGAAAACAACATTAATCAGATTATTAAAGCTCTTGAGCAGCACCAAGTAACACTTATCAAAGACGCGGCAACACTTGACAAGCTCTACGACCTCAATCTTTCCTACTTCAAGGAAATGACCATGTATATCCTTGCAGGCAAAAAGCGCCTTGAAGAGATTCGTACAACTGAACTCCAGGATTTGCGCAGCAAGGCAATTCAGTCTGGCAGAACCGAAGATGCTGAAGCGGTACAACGCCTTGAATCTTCCTGTGAACGCTTCGAGAAAAAGCTTACCGATTTAGATCTCGCACGTACTATTTCAATGCAAACCGCCCCACAAATCAGGTTAGTACAAAACAATGAGCTTCTTATGATTGAGAAGATTCAGACCACTATTACCAACGCAATTCCTTTATGGAAGGGCCAAATGGTTCTAGCATTAGGTATGGCGAATAATGAAGCTGCTCTTCGAGCTCAAACTGCCGTAACCGATATGACAAATGAATTACTGCGCAAAAATGCTGAAAAACTCAAGCAATCTACCATTGAGGTAGCAAAAGCAAGCGAACGTTCTATTGTTGATATTGAAACTGTTAAAGCAACCAATGAGAACTTGATTCAAACATTCGATGAAGTTATGCGCATTCAGCAAGAAGGCAGAGAAAAGCGCGCTCAAGCTGAGACAGAATTGCGCAAGATTGAAACCGAACTTCGCGATAAACTTTTAGACGTTACTAATCGCTAACGGAAGTCAATAATCAATAACAGAAATCAACATTCGCTAACGAAAAGATTTTATTTCATGACAGGTACTCAAGCTAAACAACCAGTCCGCCCGTTTTTTCCGCTTGATGAACAAGTGATTGAAAACTGGCTTTCATCGTTAGATGTGGGAAACTCCACAAAGCGTGCCTATAAACTTGGCATGAAAGTCTTTTGCGAATATGTGTACGTAAACGAATTAGATTTTGACCAGCTTGAAGAGAAAGATATTCTCGACTACAAAAACGATCTTTTTTCGCGCGATTTATCTATTGCAACATGTAATCAATATTTGGCAGCAGTAAGAAGTTTTTATCGCCACGCTGCTGCCAATAGCCTTAACAACATTGCTGCCAATATCCACGGCGAATCTACTGGCAAAGACTTCAAGAAAGATACTCTTTCAGCCGCTCAGGTCAAAAAGCTTCTTCAAGTAATGCCAAAGGAAACGGAAACAAACTTGAGAGACTTTGCCCTGGTCAACCTTATGGTTAGAACAGGGCTTCGCGATATTGAAATCTCTCGAGCATTAGTAGAAGACATTCGCACTATAAACGGTCAGGACGTCTTATTTGTTCAAGGAAAAGGCCACAAATCAAAAGATGCATTTGTGGTTTTATCCCCTTCCACACTAAATCCTATCAAGGAGTATCTAAAAACTCGTAAGGTAAAAGGAAGCTCACCTCTTTTTACTTCTACTTCCAACAATTCAAAGGGCAAAGCCTTAACTACGCGATCAATTTCAAAAATTGTCAAAAACTCTATGAAAGGTATCGGCATTGATTCCGAGCGCTTCACCGCTCATTCTCTTCGCCATACCGCTATCACCCTTGCCCTTGTAGCAGGAGCATCGCCTCAGCAGGTGCGCGATATGGCACGTCATGCAAGCATTGACACCACACTTATCTACTCGCACAATCTTGATCGCATTAGTGATGCTGCTGAATATAGCGTAGATTCAATACTCAGTTAACAACCCTTACTTCTAAACAAGCAAATAGAACTAAAACCTTTCACAAAAGCAGTTTGGTAGCAGACTTCGTTGTGTATGAACCGCTAAAACAAGAAGCTAGACCCGCCCAGCTAACCTCAATACCCTTATGCTTCTGGATCCCACGTGCCAACAGGAGGCCAACTAATAGTGTTGTCCTTTTCTTCGGTTTGAATTTCTACGAACCAACCATTTGCATCACGATATAGGTGCCGTTTATGTGTGCCATCAATCAAAACTTCATAGTCATGCGCAGAATAGTTTTGATGCTGACACCGTGCTACTCCTCTATCCTTGAAGACATAACAATCATAAATTCGAGTTTCATCCCAAATGATACGGAGCGGAATATTTTTCTCATAAGGCTTTGCCAGCTCTACCACCGTTACATATTGCTTTTTCCATTTTGTGCCTCCGTATACCATGGTTCTCCTATATTCTTTTATTGCATCAAAAAGCCTTTAGTGCTTTATATGCACGTTAGAATTCTCTTTCATAATAGAACATTTGTTCGCTTATAGTCTACCATAGTTTAGATCAAAGAACACCGTATTCTCTTTCTGGAAGGAGTGACGGAGCCATCCTCGCTCTTTGTGGGAGGATGGCGAAGGATCATCCCTGTCCTTTACGGACGAAACAGGAAAAGCCTTCAATGCGCTTTACTGGCGAAGCACTGAAGGCTTGCCCAATACTTTACGGAAGAAATGGTGAAGGCTTCTTTACATAATTTAGACGAACAATAAGAATGCACCCCAATAAAGAAAACAAAAAAGCGTCTCAGCACGTAAATGCCGAGACGCTTTAAAAAACACTCTACGAATTGAGATTCGCATGCAACGCCAAAAGCACTGCACGTCTTATAAATCTAGTTTTGGGTAGCACACGAGAGCGAGTTTACTTATTTGCCTTCAACCTTTGTGAATTCCATTTTGACATCATCTTGAACAAGAGTTAATGTTTTACCATCAAGCTTAGCATCAATGGTATCACCCTCGATGGTAATAGAACATTCGTTTGCACTCTTTGGCTCCCAAGTTCCTTCAGTCTTCTCACCAAACAAACTTAAGGAAGAAACCTTATCCTCAGTAAGAGTCAAAGTAACATTCAAGCCCCAGTCCTTCATCAACTGGATATCTTCAGAGCTATACTCGGTACCACTTTCAGTCAAGCCAGTAATTTCCCATTCACCAGCAAAGTTCTTTGTGTAATCAGCCTTTGAAGCACAACCAGCTAATGCCAAAGCAAAGCAGAGAGTCAAGCAACAAATTAATGCAAGAAATACGTTCCTCTTTTTCATTTGAAATACCCCTTTCAGAAGAATCTATTGGCTCTCCATAAAGTTGCTACCAAATCTTTACAGATCCCCCATGATTATAGCAAGAACATATGCCGTTCGTCTAACTAAATCTATAGCAAAGAGTTATCTATCCTCGCTGTTTATTAATGAAGGGGTTTCTGCTACTCGTTCAAAAAGTCTTTCAAGCGAGTAGAGCGGTTTGGATGGCGCAATTTGGAAAGAGCCTTGCTTTCAATCTGGCGAATGCGCTCACGAGTAACATTGAACTCCTGACCAACTTCTTCCAAAGTACGAGGCTGGCCATCATCAAGACCGAAACGAAGTTTCAATACTTCCTGTTCGCGCTCACTCAATTCCTCAAGAGCATCTGCCAATGCAATTTTCAACATTGCATAGTCAGCTGCTTCTGCAGGAGCTTCAGCATTTTCGTCTTTAACAAAATCGCCCAAAGAAGAGTCTTCTTCTTCACCAATAGGGGTTTCCAAAGAAACAGGTTCGGTAGAAATGCGCTGAATCTCAATAACACGTTCTGCGGTGAGGCCCATCTCTTTTCCAATTTCTTCAGGGGTTGGGTCTCTATTAAGAACCTGATTGAGTTGACGCTGAATACGAACCATCTTATTAATGGTTTCAACCATATGCACAGGAATACGGATGGTGCGAGCCTGGTCTGCAATAGAACGAGTAATTGCCTGACGGATCCACCATGTTGCATAGGTAGAAAACTTAAATCCCTTTTTATATTCAAACTTGTCTGCAGCACGCATAAGGCCCAAATTGCCTTCCTGGATAAGATCCATAAATTGCATGCCACGACCTACATAACGTTTTGCAATTGAAACTACCAAACGAAGATTTGCTTCAATAAGCTGATCTTTTGCATCAAGTCCAACTTCCTCAATGCGAGAAAGACGTCTGCGTGTACGACGATCAAGCTCAATTCCTTCTTCCTGAGCGCGCTCAAGTTCCTTAGCAGCCTCAACGCCCGCTTCAATTTTCATTGCAAGGTCAATTTCGTCAGAAGCAGTGAGGAGATCTACTCTGCCAATTTCCTTCAAATACATGCGGACAGGATCACCAGTAAGAAGCGTTACATCGGCTCTTCGAACACGATTCCTACGGGAAGAACGAGAAGACTGAGCAGAACGCTTTGGAGGCTTAATTGTTGTTGCAGACTTAAGCTCTTCAGCAGGAATGCCTTCAAGAAGTGCCTCATCAGTTAAGTCTTCTGCATGGATTTCTTCATCGTTAGAAAAATCTACCTCTTCTGCTGGAACCTCATCAGGTTCAGGAGTAGGTTCATTATTCATTGATTTTGCAGAGTTCTCAGATTCAATGCTCTGTGATTTAGCAATGAGAGCATCAATTAGTTCTGCCTTTTTCAAGCCTGTTGGATCAATTCCAGCTTTTTCGGCTACCGAACGAAGTTCTGCAACCTTTAGGCCCTTAAAGTGATTTTCATTGACTGCCAATAGAATCCTCCAGCTAGTTGAAATGAAAAGAATGCCTCACACAATAATGAGGCAAGGTTAGCATAACGCGCAATTATGCATTGTATCACTTCTATAAGGATTATTCGAAAAAATTAGTTGAGTATACCAGTTTAAAAAACCAAAAGAAAGATATTAATCTTCTAAGCTGGCAAGTACTTCCTCAAGCCAGTTAATAACCAAATCATCGTATTTGAGAATGTGCTCATATTGCCTTTCCCAAATGTTACGAACAGAATCGCATTGATCGATACTTTTAGATAAAAACAAGTGAACTATTTCATACTGTTTTTTTGAAATAGTATCTCGCTCTTTTCTATAGTGCTCAAGAGCAACAGAAAAGAACTGGATTTGATCTTCTTTTGGCAACAGACCAATAAAGGTTGTGCGAAGAATAAACTCACAGGAAGAACTAGTAGACATTGTGAAGGTAATTGGATTTCTCAATACACTAAAAAGCTTTTCTTCGCCTGCTTTGGTGAGGCAATAACGCTTAGTAGCTCTACCACCTTCAGTTATTTCTTCAGAGTATGAGAGAAGACCTTCTTCGGTCATTTTCTTCAAGCTGGGATAAATTTGAGATAACTGGATAGGAATAAAATAACGAGTTGAATCATCTATCACTTTCTTCAAATCATACCCAGAAATATTTGGATGGAGAGCAACTAGCCCTAAAAGAACATCATTAACCTTCATTAAAAACCTTTAAAACTACTTCCACCAATGTGCATTAAGCACACTTAAATTTTGCCCCCTCCAATAACCGTATCAACTGATTAACACCCTAGAGGCTTTTAGGGTTTCTCAAGCTCAGTAAGGAAAAAAGTACAGTCTTGAAATGTAGAATAACTCACAAATCAAAAGGAGTAAAGAGAATTAGAAAAATGAAACATATAGCGAAAAAAAGATG